>ULUP01024543.1_pt1 | contig 10336 bp, 9 predicted proteins | sample 1958581 | NCBI WGS metagenome assembly ULUP01 (sample SAMEA4835763, study PRJEB28245) | human gut metagenome | biome: gut microbiome; material: fecal sample | place: Denmark | collected 2008 | reverse complement strand
GGCGTCTATGTAATAGGTATGAATGACTCTACACCTCCTACAGACAGTAATGTTCTATCAGCAAGAAAGACTATCCTTAGTTTCTTGTCAAAGCTACACAACGACACTGCGCAGGGATTAATCACATTTGCGAAAGGTCTTGTGAGTGACGGCTTGGCGAAACTGAATAAAGGTGCTTACTTTGGTAAGGGAGGAGCGTTGATAGACGAGGCGGGACGGGCCATCTTGGAGTCGTTGCAGTCCATCGACTACGACAACGAAGCAGAGCAGGGTTTCGCTGTTAAGAAGGAAAACGAGAAATATCACGCCTTCGTTACGAACCTCACCATTTGGGGAAAGGCTATCTTTAACCAACTGGAGGTAAGAAAGCTATCGTATGCAGGAGGTAATGTGTACCTATCGGGCGCAGGAAGCAAGATAGTGAAAGTTGTGCCTGTAACATGGGAAAGCGAGAGCAGTGAATGGATAGAGACCTCTGTAGATAAATGCAAAGGCTGGCTCTGTTATCTCTTGGCGGATGACGGAACTACGGCTACACAAAACCTGTGGAGAGAGGGCGACCAAGTGAGGGGCAAGACCATCGGAACGCTGGCTACTGGAACCACGAACGCAAGCAACAAGAGCTACTGGCGAACAATCCCTGAGCACGGCGTATCGAGTGTGAACGAGAAGATATATGACGGATATGGCAACGAACTGTATGGAGGACAGATGTTCTCATGGATAGTAATCGGCAAACACTCAATAGTGCTTGATGGCGTAAATGAAAGTAGCGCTTCGGCAGAGACTGGTGGTATTCCAGAGGCAGGTGACACCATCGTGCTTGACGGTTCAAGGAAAGACAAGACTAGGCAAGGTGTACTGATACTGGAGAGTACAGGAGATAACACACCGAGGATTGTGGGCTTCAAGGGTGTGAACATATACAACCACGAGAACAGGGAGGTCTTCGTGCTCTCGCCTGATAGGATAAGGCTTAATAGCGGTATCTTTGAGTGGGTATCTTCGACTGGGGAGGCTATGCACATGGTGAACTACAGAGGCGAATGGAAGGCAGGAAGCTATGCCTACTACGACCAAGTGAACCATAACAATGCCCTGTGGACTTGTATCAAAGAGAATGGTACGAGTCAAGAGCCTTCGGACGCAAACAGCGACTGGCAGAAGGTGTTGTCGGGAGAAAAGGGTGAGAAAGGAGACAAGGGAGACAGAGGTGACGAAGGACCACAAGGGCCTAAAGGAGAAACAGGTGCGCAGGGCGAAACGGGCGCACAGGGACCGCAGGGCGAGAAAGGAGAGCAAGGTACTCCTGGAGCAGACGGAACTAACGGAGAGGACGGAGTGAGCATACTTATCGTACAGCCAATCGTGCTCGACACTAACGATAACGGCATCGTGTCGGACACCACGGCAGAAGGACGAGTAATGGTGATGAGAGGTGGCGAGAATGTTACTAACGAGTGCTCAGACGTAAGGGTGAGCTATATGCAGAACTGTACGGCTGAGGCAAGCTTGGCTACAGGATACATAAAGGTGAAGCTCAATTCTGTGAACACTACCACTCTGGCGAGCGGAGACAAGGTGTCGGTGAGCGAGGGATTTATCACAATCGCATTCTCTCTCGGAGGGAAGAGCTACAGTACACAGGTTCCATTCTCGGTGAACGTGTCGAAGTATATGGGTAGTGTAAAGGCTACGGCAAAGCAGTATCAGTCTCAATTTGAGAAATTGGAGAACGACCTCAAAGGAAGCAATCCTACCGTTCTTAAAGCCTACACATCTACTATCAAGCAGACAGCGAAGGAGATTACTCTCAGTGTGACTCAGAGCCAGCAAGGACGGCATAACCTACTGCGAGATACGGCGCTGACGAGACGAGGGGAAATAGCGTACTCGGACGGCCTCTTCCAGCCTACGATAACACAGGGCGTGAACGGCCATAATGCCATCCGCTTCTCGGTGACGGGTAACGGAACGCCTCAGTTCAAGGGACTTTTCTGGGGACAGCACGTCAACGGCATCGCTGTGAAGAAGAATACCGATTATACATTTTCCGCATGGATAAAGTGCGATACGAAGGATTTACTGGTTTGTTCAGAGGTTTACAAGATGGCTGCGCTGAATAGTGGTAGAGGGGAGAATAATCTTGCAACAAGCAGCGACATGTGGTGGCAGACGAAGGAGAACGAGGTGAACCAGTGGAGGCAGGTGAACTACACTTTCAATACGAGCGACGCAGAGTTTATCGAGGTGAATATCTTTGTCTACAACGGCATATCCGTGGACGGAACATTTGGTCATACTGCCTCGGGCAACGGATGGATATGTATGCCGATGTTGGAGGAAGGAAGCGAGTACACAGGCTGGACTCCTGCGGAAACGGACTACGACTATGTGGGAGGAAACCTTTTGGAGGACACGATGACACTGACCAAATCGTCTGACAAAAGCAATCTCCAGCTTGCCAGCGGACTGATTATGTTTGAAAAATACGAAGGCTGCTACGGTATATTGTACAACAAAAATAACTCGGCAGAGTCTCTGTACACAGAAGCCTTGCAATATAAATTTCCAACAACAGCTACCCTTTCTGGGCAGGCGAGAATAGTAAAGAAGCAGGACTATGTGTTCTCCTTCGTTGCCAAGGGCAGCGGGAACATCAATGTTTTTCTATATGGAGACAGCGTACATGCAAATGTATATACAGAAACCTGCGAAGGAAACGAATATACGGACGGCAGGGTTGACGGATACGCACAGCTCGCACTCACCTCGACCTATAAGCGGTACTGGGTGCATTGGCGAATAGAGGACTATACTGGCGAGGGAGCAGAGGTAATCCCAGACAAGGTGCTGATACGTGTTCCAGGCGATACTGAGGCTTGGGTGACAAAGCCGAAACTGGAGAAAGGCGCACAACTTACTGATTATACAGAACGGAAGACCGACCTCATCGACAGAGCCACAGCAAAGGCGGCAGGACTTGAGATTACGTCGAGAGGAGTAACTCTGTATGGCGAGAAAATCAAGGTGGAGAACACGTTATCTACTGGTCAGACTACGACAGCCGCTCTCTTTAAAGACGGAGCCATCAATGCGGCTCTGATACTTGCGCAGATGCTTACATCGCAAGGACACAACGGACAGATGGTAAGGATAGCCGATGGCCTTATCAATATCTACGGAAAGGCAGGAACTGCAAACATCCGCTTCGGTCTGAACAGTTCGGGACAGGCCGTGCTGTCGTACTACGACGACAACGGAAACTTTCTCTACGACCTCGGTCCTGCTGGTGTCGCCTCGCTCAGCAAGACCGACGCAAAGATAACTTCTGAGCAATATATCAAAGCAGAGGATGCAGGACTGACGACTCCGCTCGGAGAGAATGTAGATCTTCCGTGGGTTGACACAACGAAGTCGTGGTACACGGCAACGAAGGACAACAACTACATTCTTTTCGTTAAGGGTGCGACGGGTAAAAAGACAACCCTGTATCGTTACTCAGCACCAAGAGTGAACGGAAAGATAGTAGCCGACTCGGCCAACGGATTGAGTACCTACGACCTTGCGAGTGCAGCCGACGGAAGGACGTTTACGAGCCGCACAATGGTGAAGAATGGTGCGCTGACAAATCTTGCGGATGGCGTGTTCCTCACTGGGGATGCCACTGTCTACGACAACACAAAACTGGTGCCTGCCATCAAGAAGGGGCAGTTTGTGACAAGGCCATCCTTCTATGTACAGATAGCTTCATTTAACGCAAAGTTCACGACACTCGGATTGTTCGGAAGAATCTATTCAATTCAGACAGAAACCACTTTCGGTAATCTTGACGTAGGAATAATGAGCAACAATAATTAAAACGAATATGATAACATATAAGGAATTGTATGCTACTCCTTTGGAAACGAAGGTTGCGACATGGAAAAATAATGAGGTGCGCCTTGCTGTGAACGAACGCAAGACAGAAGACGGTGAGTATCTGTATGACTGCGTGCTACTCGTCATGAATACCGATGCTGAGCCTACTGAAGAACAGCTAACAGAGGCTCTGAGAAACAAGTGCATCGAGCAGATAACGGAGTACGATAAGAGCGCAGAGGTGAATACGTTTTATCTTAACGACGAGGCTCACTGGCTCGACTTCGAGACAAGAGATAGGGTATATCAGGGCAATGAGCGACTGATGCGAATGGGGAGAACGGAAACGACCCTGTGGCTCGACGGCGAGTGTTATACCCTGCCTATTGACACAGCTCAAGACCTCATCAGCAAGATAGAAGTCTACGCAAAGGACTGCTACAATGTTACGCAGACCCATCTTGACAAGGTTGTGGAGCTACAGACGATAGACTCATTGATAGCCTATGATATTACGGCAGGTTATCCAGAAAAAATACGATTAACAATTTAATTTTATAGCTATATGAAGAAAATCGTTAAAGGTAACGACTTCACACTGAAGATACCAGTGATGAAGATGGTGGAGGGGCAACCACAGGCTTTCCCCTTGCCAGCCTGTACCGATGTAGTGGTACAGGTATGTAATCAGTTCAAGCGCATACCTCTTGCATTTACGATTGATGTAAAGGAGGATAATGTTCTCCTTGCGAGAGTAGAGGGTGATAAGATGAGCCTCGGCACGTATGCCATTGAGGTAAAGGGTAAGATATTCGGCAACGACTGGCGGAGCAACGAATACCCTCAGTTTGCTATCGTGGCCAACAATGCCGATGCTGATACTGAGTTTGGGACTACTGATGAGGGCGACAACAGCGTAGAGATGGATACGGCTATGGTTATTCTGCCTCCTTCTGTTGAGTTGAGTGACCTAATTGATAAGGCGAATGAGGTTCTGAAAAACAACAAGGAGATAAACGATACCCTCAATGCGAATGAGGAAGCGAGAAAGGAAGCCGAGACGCAACGAGTATCTGCCGAGACTGAGCGAGTAAAGGCTGAAAAGAAACGTCAGTCTGATACGTCTGTTGCTATCGGTGATATGAACAAGAGAATAGAGACTGCAATCAGCGAGCTTAATACTCATCGCACAGAGCTTGATAAAGCGGAGGCGCAGAGAGTATCTGCTGAGAAAGAACGTGTTGATGCAGAAATAACTCGCAAGCAGGCAGAGACAGACAGAGCTGCCGCAGAAGATGCAAGAGTAGAAGCAGAGCAATCTCGTGTGGACGCAGAAACAAAGCGTGAGAAAGATTTCACTACTGCCATCAAAGACGCAGAGGCCGCCACGACAGGTGCGGAAACCTGCGATATAGAGATGTCGGGTTCGACTATCTCTGTGACAAACCGCAACGGAGAAACCAAATCGGTAGATGTTATCAACACTGATGAGGAAGTGACTGTCACAATTGCCTCTTCTGTTGACTCTATCAAGGTGGCTGGTATCAAGATTAATGTATTCCTCAACAACGGCAAAACACCACAGACCTATACTACCAACGCAGAGGGCAAGGCAACATTCACTGTTGCCCGAGGAAACTATTATCAGGTAACGTTCCCAGAGTACGGCAATGCGCAGCCTATTGCTCCTCAAGGATATACAGCAGTATTGGGTAGCCGTAATATCAATGTTGAATATCTGCCTTACGATGAGGACAGTATGGAGAAGGTGATCATTACGGCTACAAAGTACGTTGAGAACGTGGGTACAGCATGGGAAGGTATTCCTGTTATTGTGACAGTTGACAAGAAGGCCACTACCTATCAGACGGACGCAAAAGGTCAGGTGACAGTGTTCGTTCCATACAAGAAGGAGTACACAGTTGTCATTAACGACCAAGATGGCTACAATGTCAGCTTCAACAAGAACTCGAGAACCTATACGGCAAATGTTCCTCAAAGGCTTATCGATTATAGGTTTTATCAGTTCAAGGCAGGTATCTTTGTCGTTGATGCAAATAAAAACGAATATTACATCGAGGACTGGGTGGCAGCAGGCAAAAACGCTGATGATGCGGTAGCTATCAAGGTGGCAGACGCTTCGCTTTCTATCAATCATGGCACTTTCTGCATTCGTACAAGCGATATTAAGAATGTGTCAAAACTGATAAGTACGTCGTGGTGTACGCAGAACTTGCAGTTCAATTCTATTGCGCTAAATGGTAATAATGTAAAAGATGCGAATTACTACAATGGAGAGTCATCATCATTCCTTGTCAGGCAGGAGGCTCAGGAGCGAAGCTTGTCTGTGCCAGCATTTGATTATGCCTATGGTCAGATATTTAACCTTGGCGGTGAGGATTTGCATGGGTTTGTCATGTCGGTTGGTCAGGAATACGTACACGTAGCCAATATCGGTATCATCAAACAGGTGTTGGAAACCCTGTATGGTGAGACGGTTGCGACAGGCTACTATAACTTTGTAAAGAATAGATACAGGTGGACTTCTACGCAGAACAATGCTGCTACCGCTTGGTTATTCAGTAGTATTGCGAGCATCAACGGCAAGTCGAACGGCTACATGCTTTTGCCAGTTTTCCCTTGTTAATCTCTTTATCTATTTATCTATTTAAAATACCTCCTATCTCTATGTAAGTAGCGAGTAAGCAAGGATTTAGTGGATAGGCACAAATATAAATAGTAATTGTAAACAAAATTAAGTTATGGAAAAGATTAATTTTATCAAGACCTTTATCCCTCAAGGGGATTATAAGGAAAAGTATGAACACGGAGAAATGATGGTTCGCCATCTTGGTGCTGTACTTGACGAGAAGATGGGAGTATACGAGTGCTACGAGTGTACTGTGCCTGTCGGTGAGTATAATGAGGACGAGGTTCAAGAGGCATTCGCTTGGTTCGTTTCAAAGATGGATGCCTTGAAACTCGAACAGGCAAAGGTCGAGAAGATAGCCGAAATTACAGTCTACGACACCTCGTCATCCGTGAACGGATTCTTGCTGAACGGAGTGCTTGAATGGCTCGACAAGGCGACACGAGTCGGACTGATGAACTCAACCAACATTGCCAAAGCAGCAGGACAGAAGACTACAACCTTATGGCTTGGTGGCGCAAAGTTTGTTATTGACTGCGACGAAGCTATTCGATTGCTCTCTGCATTGGAGATGTACGCCCTGGAGTGCTTTAACGTTACGGCAAGCCATAAGGCTGCTGTAGGTTGGCTGATGAGTCTTGAAGAAGTGGAGGCTTACGATTACAAGACTGGCTATCCGAAGATGTTGGAGATGAGTGTGTAACTAATTAAAACGAAAAGATTATGTATATACTAAGTGTTATTTCATTTCTCCTCTTGGGAGGATTTCTGCTTCTCGCAGCAATGAGGTTCGGTGTTCCTGCTATGGTAAGTGATGTGTATTATCAGCTACAGGATTGTACGGGTAGCGAGGTAATTGGCGATAAGCGCAAACGAAACTATGGATGGGTGTTCACGGCCGTTATGGTGACGTGCGCGGTGCTGATGATGGTGTGTATGCTCGACTCGGGTAAGGGTATTCAGTTCCTTGCCTTTATAGGCTGTGGAGGACTGATGTTCGTAGGCGCAGCACCCAACTATCTTGATGCTGATGCCTACCCTATTCACAAGGTAGGCGCACTTGTAGCTGCGGCAGGGTGTGTAGGCTGGTGTCTGTCTGTGTGCTGGGTGCCAACGGCTGTAATAGCTCTTATCTATCTGCTACTCGTAAGCTGTTCGGACGATGACGAAGGATATAAGCCTGTGTGGTATATGGCAGAGGTTGCAGGGTTCTTGGACGTGTTTTTGACCTACTGGGTAACAGATTGGTAGTAAAGCGCCGTTATTGGTAACAATAAGATGGTTCAGTAAAGTTTAACACTAACAATATGATATTTTTATTGCATTATTGCAACAGAAATGTAACTTTGCAACCATCTTATTTTGAATCTTAAAACCGAAAATTATGAATAAAGAAGACGAAGGCGACTTATTAAGGTGGTTGCAAGACAAAGACGTAAGTGAAGTGATGAACTTGCTGATGAAGCACGGAAATCGGTATAGCAGAAGGATTCTGAAATTCTTTTGCTGGTTCTGTAAGTACGTTCCAATAATCATTATGTGCTTACACGCTTATGGAATGTGGGATTTTAGCCAGCATCCAAGGGAAATGTTCATAACAAACAATGAGAATTTTCCATGTTATTTATTCATCTACTTTATGGTTTATATTTTACCTATGGTTCTTATACTGGCGAGCAGATTCTTCTTCCTATGTTGGAGATACCGCATTCCATTCTTCTACTTCTTCGGCATCAATGCGGCTCATATTGTAGAGTGGAGTTGGTACACAACTCAAGATATGATTGATTCGTGCTTCACAGTCATGATAGTAACGGCAATGTTTTATATATACGGATTCTGTGACATGTTTATCAGCAAAACCAAGTTAGGACGAAAAATCTGTGCATAATATGGGAAAGATACTAAATTACAAGTTGCTCGGCACGGCTTTGAAGTCGCTAAGCGATGCTTGCTTTAAAGCTGACGAGCAGCAGCGAAATGGTGAGAAGGTTACCGCTTGCGGAATGAGCGACGAGGATATGGATAGACTGTGTGATATTATTCCTGATATGCTCAACCCGATGATGAGCACAGAGGAGGTAAAAGAGAAGCTTCACGTTTCTGATGCTACACTTAACAGGATGGTTGCAAAGGGTGTCATTCCGAACGGCGAGTGCAAGAAACGAGGACACACCCGATATTTTAAGAAGTGGGATATACTACACTACATTAAGAGTAAGAGAAAATCATAACGTATAAGCCCTACGCAGCACGGATAAGCGAGCATGTATGAGTATTATGGATTTTGTGTTTCAGACTTTGATTATAGTAGCAATGATAGTCGTCATTAATGGCACGTTCATTGCATACCTATACATTACGCATGAGTACGAGAAGGTCGATAAGTTCTTCCTGGCTTGGGTAACGATGTCAACTATGGTATTGACAATGTGGTTCGGATTTGGACTGTATTTGTATTTTAATTATTTCTTATAAGCTAAAGAGAGGTAAGTGATTGCCTCTCTTTTTGTTTTTAATCCTTTCCAATCTTGCAAACATTGGAAAGGATTTTAATTCCCCCGATTTCGTGGGTTTTAAAAATACAATATTTCGAGGAAATTATATATATATGCGTTTATATGAGTGCATAAAGTTTTGCACTTTTTCGCAATAGCTATTTGATGATTAAATATTTTATTGTATATTTGCAGCGTTATTGTTTAATCATCAAATAGTTATAGTATGGCAGATAGAATTAAAGATATTGTTGCAGGCGTAGTTCTTGCACTCCTCGCCTATCTTAAACCGATTGAAGGCGAGTTGTCTTCGCTTATGATCGTCTTCACCCTCAACTTTATTTTCGGTTATCTTAGTGGCATGATTGCAAAAGGAGAGAACTTCGAGTTGAAGAAAGCAGTTGTGTGCATCGGTCACGCTACCGTGTTTTTCGTCCTTTGCGCAGCCGTGTATGCTATTGGGAGGTTTAAAGGACAGATGGAAGGCTCGGTTCAATGCGTATCATTTATCTCGTATTTAGTTCTGTGGTTCTATGGATGCAATATTCTTAAGAACTTGAAGCTGATATTCAAAAAAGGCACTCCACCCTGGTACGTAGTCAGCTTCCTGTATTATCTTATGCGATTTAGGTTTATTGATAAGATTCCCTATCTATCAGAATATCTTAATTACGCAGAAAAGGAGGAATGATTATGGCAGATTCAGCTAAACTTGTTCCGTTTATTCTTAGTTGGGAAACGGATAAATACACGAACAGAAAAAACGATAATGGGGGACCGACAAAGTACGGAATTACCCTTGCTACCTGGAGAAAAGTCGGGTACGACAAGAATGGCGATGGTGTTCTCAACGAAGAAGACGTGAAACTCCTTACTGAGGAAGACTTCCATCGTGTCTTTAAGGAGAACTATTGGAATGCCTGCAAAGCAGACAAAATTCAAGATCAGAGTGTAGCCAACATGCTGGTAGACTTTGCTTATAATAGCGGAGTTAATAAAGCTGTAAAACATCTACAACTTGTATTAGGTATCACAGCAGATGGTATTATCGGTAATAAGACGCTGTATGCCATTAATAAATCCAATGGAGAAAGACTATTCGAAGCCTTCAAGAAAGATAGAAAAGCTTATCTAAAGAGAAATGCAGTCGGTAACCAGAGATGTTTTCTTAAAGGATGGCTTCGCAGACTTAGCTACATTACGTATGGTAATCTAAAATTGAATAAATGATGAAATGGGATAATATAAGATTTTGGAAATGGGCAACCACTACCTTAGTGGTAGGTCTTGCGCTTGTTTCTGTCTTAGGGTGCAGCACTCCTAGAGC
>ULUP01007237.1_pt1 | contig 10477 bp, 6 predicted proteins | sample 1958581 | NCBI WGS metagenome assembly ULUP01 (sample SAMEA4835763, study PRJEB28245) | human gut metagenome | biome: gut microbiome; material: fecal sample | place: Denmark | collected 2008 | reverse complement strand
AAAAATATATTATTTTTGTAAAAATATTATCAATTTTAGCTCTCTGTATTATCAACATCAGCCTATTATACAGATTTTTTCAAAAAAGTGTTGAATAATGAACTTATTTATATTATAATAACGTGTGTCTATTAAATCAATAAACAAACTATGTTTGTTTGTCTAAAATCAGCAAAGGAAAGGGCGTTTAAGCAAAATGGCAGAGAAAGCAGTTGACAGCAGAGTACGCAGAACCAAAAGACTCTTAAAGCAGGGCCTCACCGAGCTTATGGCTCAAAAAAGCATAAAAAAAATAACGGTACGGGAGCTTTCGGAGCTTGTAGATATAAACCGCGGTACGTTTTATCTGCATTACAAAGACATATATGACCTTGTGGAGCAAATAGAAAACGAACTGTTTCAAGAATTTGAGTCTATTCTTATGAGCTACACCATAGACGATATTTCCCGCCGTCCGAAGCAGCTTTTGACCGACGTGTGCAAATTTCTCGATGAAAACCGCGATATTTGCTTGGCTCTCCTCGGAGACAACGGCGACATAAATTTCGCTCAGAAGCTCCGCGGCTTCATACGTAAAAAATGCTTTAACGACATATCCGCGGCATATAATATAAGCGATGTAGCCGAATTTGAATTTCTCTATTCGTATTTTGAGTCAGGCTTTATAGGCGTTGCGCGCTACTGGCTTCAGCATCCGGAGACAGGCAAGAGTGCCGAGGACATAGCCGATATAATCGAGAGAATATTCGTATTCGGCGTAAAAGACTATATCAAGGGAGAAAAGTGATAAGATGACCGAGCTTTTAATAAGGCTTTTTGTGGGTAAAAACGCGTCCGCCGACGACCCGAGGACGCGCACCTCTTACGGTGTGCTCTCCGGCTTTGTCGGAATAGCGGTAAACGTGATACTGACCGCCGCAAAATTTGCGGTAGGCTCTTTGACCGGCAGTATTTCAATAACCGCAGACGCCATAAACAACCTCTCCGACGCAGGCTCGTCGGTAGTTACTCTCGTCGGCTTTAAAATGGCAAAAAAGCCCGCCGACAGGGAGCATCCTTACGGGCACGGCAGAATAGAATACATATCCGCGCTGATAGTGTCCTTCCTCGTCCTTTTGATGGGCGTTGAGCTTTTGAAAAGCTCGGTTGAAAAAATCAAGGCTCCCGACGCCGTAACTTACAGCACCGCCGCGCTGGCAGTCCTGATAATATCGATACTGTTTAAGCTGTGGCTCGCATACTTCAATTATTCCGTCGGAAAAAAGATAGACTCCACAGCCAACAAGGCCGTAGTCGCCGACAGTCTTTCGGACACAGCGGCAACGGCGGCGGCTCTTATATCGCTGATAATATCAAAGTTTTCGTCGGTTCCCGTGGATGGGTGGTTCGGCCTTGTCGTATCCGGATTTATCATCTATTCCGGCATCGGTATAATAAAGGACACCGTCTCCCCCCTGCTCGGCCAGCCGCCGAAAAAGGAATTTGTGAAGCAGATTGAGGACGAAATTCTCTCATATCCCAACATAGTCGGTGTTCACGACCTTATAATCCACGACTACGGCCCCGGCAGACAGTTTGCCTCAGCTCACGCAGAGGTTCCCTCAAGCGTTGATGTTATGAAGAGCCACGACACCATTGACCTTATCGAGCGAAATATACAGAGAAAATACAATCTGCTCATTTCAATACACCTTGACCCTATCGTGGTAAACGACGCACATATAAACCGTCTGCGTGATTTGACCGAATCCGCCGTCAAGGAAATTGACCCCGCGCTTTCAATACACGATTTCAGAGTGGTTGAGGGTCCCACACACTCAAATCTGATTTTCGATGTAATGGCACCCCCGGATTTTAGTCTTTCCGATCGTGAGCTTACAAATTCAATTCAAGAAAAACTAAGCAAAATAGACGAAAGATATTTCTGTGTCATTACTGTTGACCACTCTTTTAACTAATCTTTTATTTTTTGCCTTTTTTCCCTTGAAAATGACACAAAATATAGTAAAATATTATTATCTAATGTAATGCGGATAAATGACGATAATATTTATCCGCAAAATTTGTGTTGCACGGAGGAAAATTATGCCTGATTACACACAGGAGTTCACTACCATCCCTTACGGTCCGCTCGGTATCATCGCGCTCCCCGGCTGTGAAGAATTAGCCCAAAAAATCGACCGTTATCTCGTCAAATGGCGCGCTCAGAAGCAGTCTGAGCACAAAAACAGCCTTTCCTTTGCAGGATACGAAAGAGATACTTATATTATCGATGCCTCATTCCCGAGATTCGGCTCGGGCGAAGGCAAGGGCTCGCTTCACGAGTCCGTTCGCGGTTACGATATTTTTATTGTATGCGATATGTTCAACTACGGCGTGACATACAATATGTACGGTCAAACAATTCCCATGAGTCCGGACGAGCATTTTGCCAACCTTAAAAGAGCGATTTCCGCAGTAGGCGGCAAAGCTCACAGAATAACCGTTATTATGCCCATGCTTTATGAGGGCAGACAGCACAAGCGTTCATCAAGAGAGTCCCTCGACTGTGCAATAGCTCTTCAGGAGCTCTGCAACAATATGGGCGTTGACAACATTATCACATTTGACGCTCACGACCCGAGAGTTCAGAACGCAATTCCGCTCAAGGGCTTTGAAAACGTACAGCCCGCTTACCAGATGATAAAGGCTCTTGTAAACAATGTTGATGATTTGCATCTCGACAAAGAGCACATGATGGTAGTATCTCCCGATGAGGGCGGTATGTCACGCTGCATTTACTATTCTACCGTTCTCGGTCTTGACCTTGGTATGTTCTATAAGCGCCGCGACTATTCGAGAGTTGTCAACGGCAGGAACCCAATACTCCAGCACCAGTTCCTCGGTTCAAACATAGAGGGCAAGGATGTAATGGTTGTTGACGATATGATCTCCTCCGGTGAATCAATGCTTGAGGTTGCCAAAAAATTAAAAGAGCTCGGCGCAAAGCGTATTTTTATTTTCTCGGCATTCGGTCTTTTCTGCGAAGGACTCGAAAACTTTGACAAATCCTTTGCCGAGGGCAATATCACAAAGGTATTTACAACAAACCTTGTTTACCGCACACCCGAGCTTTTACAGCGTGATTGGTACTGCGAGGTTGATATGTCTAAGTATCTTTCATACATTATCGACACCCTCAACCACGATATGTCGGTAAGCAAGCTCTTGAATCCGGCTGACAGAATTTATGCTCTCCTTGAGAGAAAAGGCTTCAAAAAAGAAACCGAATAAAAATTACAAAAGCACGGTTGACTTTGGCTGAATATTCGGCCTTCGGTCAGCCGTGTTTTTTTATGCGCCGATAAGGCAAATCAAATTAGAAGCCTCATAAAAAGAAATGGAAAAGGGAACGGCAAAATCGCCGTTCCCTTTTCGCAGGAGAAAAAATGAGGTATTATCAATATTTAGTTAAATATCTGTTTGTTTCCCAGTTGCTTACGCTGGTACGATACTCATCCCACTCGCGAAGCTTACCCTCAACATACTTCTCATAGATGTGGTCGCCGAGCGTCTCTTTCATAAACGGATCAGCCTGGAATTCATTCATGGCGTCCTCAAGAGTACCGGGGAGATAATCTATACCGTCTGCGGCAAGCTCTTCTGCGGACATTTCAAAGATGTTCTTTGTGGTGTTCTGCGGAGGAGTAAGGTTGTTTTTGATACCGTCAAGACCTGCTGCAAGGCAAAGAGCCATTTCAAGATAGGGGTTGCATGACGGGTCGGGAGAACGGAGCTCTATTCTGGTGCCCTTTCCGCGAGCTGCGGGAACACGGATAAGCGAGGAACGGTTTGAAGCCGACCAAGCTATATATACGGGAGCTTCATATCCCGGGACAAGTCTCTTATAAGAGTTAACAAGCGGATTTGCTATGGCGGTAATGCCCTTTACGTGCTTTAATACACCCGCAATGAAGTGAAGAGCGGTCTCGGAAAGTCCAAACTCGGAATTTTCATCATAGAAAGCGTTTTTACCGTCCTTTGTAAGCGACATATTGGTGTGCATACCGGAGCCGTTTATACCGAATACGGGCTTCGGCATAAATGTTGCATGAAGGCCGTGACGGCGCGCATAGGTCTTTACTACGTGCTTAAAGGTCATAACGTTGTCTGCGGTCTTAACAACCTCATCAAAACGGAAGTCTATCTCGTGCTGGCCCTCGGCAACCTCGTGGTGTGAAGCCTCGATTTCAAAGCCCATGCTCTCGAGCGCAAGGCAGATGTCTCTTCTGCATTGCTCACCCTGATCGGCGGGACCCATATCAAAGTAACCCGCAACATCGCCTGTTTTTGTGGTGGGATTTCCGTCCTCATCAAGCTGGAAGAGGAAGAATTCACACTCGGGGCCTACATTGAACGTATAGCCCATATCGGCAGCCTCTTTAACTACCTTTTTAAGAACGTTTCTCGGATCGCCGAGGAACGGAGTATTGCCGTCGGCGCAATAAACGTCGCAGATAAGGCGTGCAACTCTGTCCTTCCAAGGAAGTATAACGAACGAATCGTAATCGGGTCTCAAATACATATCGGACTCATTGATTCTTACGAAGCCCTCTATTGAGGAGCCATCGAACATACACTCGTTGTCAAGAGCCTTTTCAAGCTGGCTCGCGGTAATTGCGACATTTTTAAGCTGACCGAAAATATCAGTAAACTGAAGTCTTATGAATTTAACGTCTTTTTCCTTTGCGATGCGAAGTACATCTTCTTTTGTGTAACCCATTTTAAATCTCCTTTCAAATATAAAAAAAGGGCAGCGAGATCTTTTAAAAGACCTCGTTGCCTTTCATTTATGCATTCATTATATCACCGACAAGGCTTTTGTCAATGCAAAATCCGTCAAAAAACGTCTTTTTGTAGTTTTGAACAAAAGAAGATAAAAAGTCATCGTGTTTATAAGGCAAAATTGCTTTAAAACCGTATTTCACCTTTAAACTGCCTCGTCGGAGGGCTAAAATAGTGACAGTTGTGCCGTTTTCGGGATGTCGCCGAATGCACCGACGCTTTCGAGCATTTCTATTGTGGATTTGCCGGCACCGGCGCGGCGTGCAAAATCGTCAACCGATATAAACTTGCCCTCACCGTCGTCTCTTGCCTCGGCAAGCGGTATGGCGGCGCTTTCGCCTATACCTGACAGTGCTCCGAACGGCATTCTTATTTTGCCGTCCTCTATGACATATCTTGTAGCCTCGGATTTATATATATCGACCGGAAGCAGCTCTATGCCCCTTGCCATCATCTCGTTTACCACCTGCAAGGCGGTATACTGCTCTTTGTCCTTGGCTGTGGCGGTTTTGCTTCTTGTTTTATCGTCGATTTCCGCCATACGTGCCATAACGGCGGCTTTACCCTTTATTGCCACCGCCGCGTCAACTCCGTCTCCGCGCACGGTCAGAAATGCCGTGTAGTATTCGAGCGGCTTGTATATCTTGTACCAGCCGAGCCTCAGCGCGGCAATTACATATGCCGCGGCATGGGCTTTAGGGAACATATACTTTATCTTGCGGCACGAATCCATATACCACTGCGGAACGTTATGCTCACGCATGGCTTCTTCGGCACCCTCGGGGAAGCCCTTTTTCGCGACTATACCCTTTCTCGTTTTCTCCATTATGTTAAACGCCATACTCGGGTCAAGCCCTGCGTGCATAAGGTAAATCATAATGCTGTCACGCGTTCCGATAACCGAAGAAATGGTGCATATACCATCCTTTATAAGGTCCTGTGCATTACCGTTCCAAACATCGGTTCCGTGTGAAAGACCGGAAATCTGCAAAAGGTCGGCAAAGGTCTTGGGCTGTGCCTCCAAAAGCATCTGGCAAACAAACGATGTGCCCATTTCGGGTATGGAGAGCGTGCCCGTTTTCCAGCTTATATCCTCTGGCGTCACGCCGAGCGGTTCGGGCGAGGTGCAGAGCTTTATTATTTCGGGGTCGCAAATATCTATGTCGGTTACGTTTATGCCCGTCATATCCTCAAGGTGCTTGTCGAGCGTGGGAACATCGTGGCCGAGCTCGTCAAGCTTCAATATGGTATCGTGCATCGAACGGAAGTCGAAGTGCGTCGTCTCCATATCGCTTTCGGTATCGTCGGCAGGGTACTGAACGGGGGTAAAATCGTATATATCATATTCGTTCGGCACGACTACCATTCCGCCCGGGTGCTGACCCGTGGTGCGCTTAACTCCCGTACAGCCGCGCGCCAAACGGTCTATCTCGGCTTTGTTAGCACGGATATTTCGCTCTTCAAGATACTTTAAAACATAGCCGTAGGCGGTCTTGTCGGCAACCGAAGCTATTGTGCCCGCTTTAAATACGTGCGTTTTGCCGAAGAGCTCCTCCGTGTATCTGTGCGCCTTTCCCTGATATTCGCCGGAGAAGTTAAGATCGATATCGGGGGCCTTGTCACCGTGGAACCCAAGGAAGGTTTCAAACGGTATTTCGTGGCCGTCTCTTATCATTTCCGCGCCGCAATGCGGACATTTTTTAGGCGGCATATCGAAACCCGAGCCGTACTCGCCCTTTGTGTAAAATTCGGAGTAGCGACACTCGGGGCACCTGTAATGAGGCGGCAGAGGATTTACTTCGGAAATACCCGCCATAGATGCAACGAACGACGAGCCGACGGAGCCTCGTGAGCCTACGTGGTAACCGTGATCCTCGGAATCCCATACAAGCTTTTGAGCTATTATGTAAAGTACGGCAAATCCGTTTTTGATTATGGAATCAAGCTCACGGTTAAGTCGGTTCTCGACAATTTCGGGAACCTTGCCCTCAAATTCATACCACTTTTTAGCCTTGGTCCAGCAAATGTCTCTGAGCTGTTCCTCCGCTCCGTCTATGGAGGGCTGGAACGTGCCTATCGGGAACGGGCGTACAACATCTATCATATCGGCTATCTTGTTGGGATTTTCTATGACTATTTCGTGCGCGGTTTCCTCGCCGAGATATGAAAACTCATTGAGCATTTCCTCGGTCGTTCTGAAGTACAGCGGAGCCTGCTTATCGGCGTCGGTAAAGCCCTGAGCCGCCATAAGAATAGCGCGGTATTTTGCGTCCTCGGGGTCTATGAAGTGGACGTCGCAGGTGGCAACCACGGGCTTACCGAGCTTGTCGGCAATAGCTATAACCTTGCGGTTTATATTTTCTATATCCTCAATACAGGTTATCTTGTCAAATTCCTTGTTTTTGTCCGGATTTTTCGCCGATGGGTCGGAGTGGGCGTCAATCATAAAACGGTTGTTGCCTACGGGCTGAATTTCGAGATAGTCGTAAAACGACGCTATCTCCATAATCTCCTGTTCGGGGCGTTCCTCGAGTATAGCGCGGTAAAGCTCGCCCGCCTCGCACGCCGAGCCGATTATAAGCCCCTCGCGGTGTTTCATTATTTCGCTCTTTGGCATTCTCGGCTTTTTGTAAAAATAGTCTATATTGGACTTTGAAATGAGCTTATACAGATTTTTAAGCCCTATATGATTCTTTACGAGAATTATCTGGTGGTAGGAGCGAAGCTCCTTATATGTTTTATCCGGCTCCTTGATGTCATCTATAAAATAATCCTCAATGCCGTAAATGATTTTGATTTTGCCGTTGGCGGCGTTGCACGCCTCGGGGTAACCCTGAACACAGCCGTGGTCGGTTATGGCTATTGCCTTGTGCCCCCACTTTATAGCGCGCTCCACAAGCTTTGAGGGAGGAGTCATACCGTCCATCTGCGACATATTTGTGTGAAGATGAAGCTCAACGCGCTTTTCGGGGTAATTATCCTCTTTTTCTATCATCTGAACGGTGCTTATGCACTTAGGTTTTATTGTATAATCGCCGCGGTACGTGTCATATTCGACCTCGCCGAACATAAGTATGTGCGCCCCGTTTTTCAGCTTTGACAGCAGCTCGTCGCAATGTTCAACCTTTGGCAGCATAACGGCGGAAAACGAATTTGTATTGTCGGTTATGTTAAAGGATACTATCTTTACCTTGCCTTTTTTCGTATCCTTGACCTCAATGCCGAAAACCTCGCCGTAAATCGTAACGGGCGTCGTGTCACCCTCTTCGGGCAAAGTGATTTCGTCTATTTTTATGGGCTGACTTCTGATATTACTGCCGAAAATCGGCTTTACACTCTCAAGATAATACGGTATGCCGTTCTTTACAATGTGCTCCCTTGGCGTATCGTCCTCCTTGACGGGGTCAAAGCTGCGCGATGAACCGCTCTTTACGGGTGCAGCCTTGGGAGCCATACTGTCGATTTTTTTCTGCGCCGCGGAAATGTCATCGCGTGCATCATAATCGTCCCTCTGAACAAAAGAAAGCTCTTTTGATACTCCGAAGCGTTCACGGAGCATTTTTGAAATGAGATTTTGCGCACCGACGTCCTCAAGGATTTGCTTACCGCCGTGCATGAGCTCTATTTTGATTTCATCTTCGGAAAAATCATATTTGCAGTCAACAAAAAATCCGTTTGCCATAGGCACGTTTTTCTTTGCCCACTCGCTTATCTCACCCGAATACCTATCCGAGAACAGCGACGAAGAAAAGACCGGCGCAATTTTAACCGCGCCGAGTCCGAGCCTGTCTCTTATTATTTCGCTTATTTTATCAAGTGTTTTCTCGGACACAAGACGCGGAAAGCGCACCTTAATGTACAGCCGTCTTTCGGCAGACTCTGCGCTCATATCAATTATTTGAGCGTCGCCGAGTACCGCGTCCATATCCGCGAAATCGTTTCTGTATTCTATAAACAGGTCATAAAAGCTTGTCATTTGCCGTCTCTTTCACAATTACATTTTTTCTATTTCTTTAAGCAGTTCCGGAACTATTTCATCCTCGCTTACTTTTTTGAGTATTTCGCCGTGCTTAAATATCATACCGCAGCCGTCACCGCCGGCTACGCCGATGTCTGCCTCCTTAGCTTCGCCCGGACCGTTTACGACGCACCCCATAACGGCAACCTTTATAGGCTTACGGCAGCCTCTTAAAGCGTTTTCAATTTTTTCGGCAAGAGAAATCAAATCGATTTTGGTTCTGCCACAGGTCGGACACGACACTATCTGAGGACAGTCCTTTTTTATGTCAACCGCCTTTAATATATCAAAGCCTGCCGAGACCTCCTCTATGGGGTCGGCAGTAAGGGAAACGCGTATTGTGTCGCCTATGCCGTCCATTAAAAGCGAGCCTATTCCGGCGGCGGATTTAATGAGCCCCATACGGCGCGTGCCTGCCTCGGTTACGCCGAGATGAAGCGGATAATCGCACATAGTCGCTATTTTCCTGTATGCAGATACCATGGTCGGCACGTCGGAGGATTTTATGGAGATAACTATATCGTGAAAATCGAATTTTTCGAGAAGCCCTGCGTGATAAAGCGCGCTCTCGCAAAGAGCATCAGGCGTGGGAGCCCCGTATTTTGCGAGAATATCCTTTTCAAGCGAGCCTGAATTTACGCCTATCCTTATCGGAATGTTTTTTGCACGGCATGCGTCGGCAACCGCCTTAACGCGATCGTCGGAGCCGATGTTGCCGGGATTTATGCGGATTTTATCGGCACCTGCCGCAACGCTCTCAAGCGCGCAGCGGTAGTCAAAATGTATGTCCGCAACAACCGGAATCGAAACCTTTTCTTTTACGGCGGCTAAGGTCTTTACCGCCTCTTTATTGGGAACCGTGAGACGGATAATCTCGCAACCGGCTTTTTGCAGCTCCAATGCCTGCTTAACATTGCCCTCTGCGTCCTCGGCCGGAATGTTTAACATCGACTGAACGGGTATGTGGTTGTTTCCGCCTATTTTTACGTTACCTGCCGTTACAACGCGGCTTTTTCGTCTTTCTGGCATTTGTATGTACCTCCGATTTGCGGCAAAAGGGAGCCTGAACGGTTTGCCGCTTAAACAATTCTTGTTTTATATAAATTTGCGCGCCACCCCGAAGAATGACACAAATTAAAATTCGTATTAAATGTAAAGCGCGTTACACACTTGGTCGCTCTGTCGGAAAATAAACGACGGCGTACGAATGTACTCCGAGTAACATTTGACGCAGTATCACCGAAAAGTCCCAAAATCTCGATTTTTGAAGGATTTTTTCGTAAGACAAGGAAAATGAACGACAGTGTGCGAATGTACTCCGAGTGACATTTGACCGAGCATTACGGCAAAGACCCAAAATCTCGATTTTTGCAGGATTTTTTCGTAAGACAAGGAAAATAAACGACGGCGTACGAATGTATTCCGAGTGATATTTAACCGAGCATTACGGCAAAGACCCAAACTCTCGATTTTTGAAGGATTTTTTCGTAAGACAAGGAAAATGAACGACAGCGTACTGTCGGCACTCCGAGTGATATTTGACGCAGTATCAACAAAAAGACCCAAAATCTCGATTTTTGAAGAATTTTTTCGTAAGACAAGGAAAATAAGCGACGGCGTACTGTCGGTACTCCG
>ULUP01022856.1_pt1 | contig 10532 bp, 9 predicted proteins | sample 1958581 | NCBI WGS metagenome assembly ULUP01 (sample SAMEA4835763, study PRJEB28245) | human gut metagenome | biome: gut microbiome; material: fecal sample | place: Denmark | collected 2008 | reverse complement strand
TGGTGTATATGGTATTCCGCAAGGACTACGATTCCCACAAGAAGAACGCCAACGAGCTGCTGGATGCCAACAAGAGCTATGTGGTCGGCGCTGGCATCAACACCCGCGATTATGCCGAGCGCGTGCCCGCACTGGTCGAGGCCGGTGTGGACGTCCTCTGCATCGATTCCTCTGAGGGCTACTCCGAGTGGCAGAGCCGCACCATCGGCTGGATCCGCGAGCACTACGGCGACACCGTGAAAGTCGGTGCAGGCAATGTCGTGGACGCCGAGGGCTTCCGCTTCCTGGCCAAGGCCGGCGCGGACTTTGTCAAGATCGGCATTGGCGGCGGCTCCATCTGCATCACCCGCGAGACCAAGGGCATTGGCCGCGGCCAGGCCACTGCTGTCATCGAGGTCGCCAAGGCCCGTGACGAGTACTTCAAGGAAACCGGCATCTATGTGCCCATCTGCTCCGATGGCGGCATCGTCCACGATTATCACATCACTCTGGCTCTGGCCATGGGCGCGGACTTCGTCATGCTGGGCCGCTACTTTGCCCGCTTCGACGAGAGCCCCACGAACAAGGTCCGCATCAACGGCCAGTATATGAAAGAGTACTGGGGCGAGGGTTCCAACCGTGCCCGCAACTGGCAGCGCTATGACCTGGGCGGCTCCACCAAGCTGAGCTTTGAAGAGGGCGTGGACAGCTATGTTCCGTATGCCGGCCCGCTGGCTGACGGTGTCCAGACCACCCTGTACAAGGTCAAGAGCACCATGTGCAACTGCGGTGCCCTCTCCATCCCCGAGCTGCAGCAGAAAGCCAAGCTGACCGTCGTTTCCTCCACCTCCATCGTGGAGGGCGGCAGCCATGACGTTATGCTGAAAAACGCCACCCCCAACATCATCAACGGCTGATAAAATTTGAAAGACGCAAAGCTGCCTGGCACACTGCCGCCGGGCAGCTTTTTTGTATCTTCTGGCTGTGACGGCAAAAAGATTTTACCGAACCACAGTCCCTTTTTTACAAAAGGCCTTGCACCGGGCCAAAAACCATGCTATAGTGTTACCAACACCCTGTCATGACAGGGCAGATCACACGCCCGGCCAGCCCTCTGCGCGGCGTCCCGGGAAGTTTTTCAGGCGGCAGGACCGCGCGGTATCCTGCCGGATGGAGAAAAAAGAGAGGAAACCCCCATGGAAGAGATCAAAGTTGTTCCGTACATTCCGGACGAAGATTATGATAACCCCGCAATGGTCGTGGATTTTTATGAGTTCACGATGGCCAACTGCCTGTTTTTGAACGGCTTCAAGGATACCACCCTCGTGTTCGATATGTTCTTCCGCAAGAACCCGGACAACATGGGCTATTCCATCAGCGCAGGCCAGCGCAAGCTGACCCGCTTCCTGCTCAACTACCACTTCAATGAGCAGGACGTCCAGTGGCTGCGCACCAAGGGCATGAGCGAGGAATTCTGCAATTACCTGCGCACCTACCGCTGGAAAGGCGATATGTACGCCCTGCCCGAGGGCACGGTCTGCTACCCCCATGTCCAGATGGTTCGCATTGAGTGCGACCTGGTGGGTGCCATCCTCATTGAGACCTACCTGCTGCAGACCATGAACTTCCACAGCCTCATCACCACCAAGGCCACCCGCGTGGTGGGCCTGAACACCCACACCCCCCGCAGCGTGATGGAATTCGGCACCCGCCGTGCACAGGGCGAGAGCGCCGGCAACGATGGTGCCTATGCGGCGGTCCTGGGCGGCTGCGTGGGTACGGCCAACTGTCTGGCTGAGATGAAGTTCGGCTCGGACGTCAAGGCCGTGGGCACCGTGGCACACAGCTTCATCGAGTTCTTCCCGACGGAGTTTGACGCGTTCAAGGCTTTTGCGGATACCTACCCGGATTCTGTCAGCCTGCTGCTGGATACCTACAACATTATGGAGAGCGGTCTGCCCAACCTCATCAAGCTGGACGACTACCTCATTGAGAAATATCCCAATAATCCCAACCGCCGTGTCAAGAGCGCCCGCATTGACTCCGGCGACCTGGCCCGCGGCTCCAAGCGGCTGCGCAAGGCGCTGGACGCGGCTGGCAAGTCCTATATCAAGCTGGTAGCTTCCAACGGTCTGGATGAGAAAAAGATCGCCAACATGGAGCTGTATGAGCACGCCCACTTTGATTCTTACGGCGTGGGCGAAAACCTGATCACCTCGGCTTCCGACCCCGTGTTCGGCGGCGTGTACAAGCTGGTGGCCGTCAAGCAGGCGGATGGCAGCTATCAGCCCAAGATGAAGTGCTCTGATTCCGCCAGCAAGGCCATCATCCCCGGCAAGAAGATGCCCTGGCGACTCTACGATGAGAACGGCCAGGCACAGTGCGACCTCATCGCCATGGATGGCGAGGTCATTGAGGCCGGCAAGCCCGTGACGATGGTCAACCTGGACCCGGATGCCATCGAGCGCACCGTCACCATCACCCCCACCAGGGTCAAACAGCTGCTGGTGCCCCATATCCTGAACGGCGAGCTGGCCATTGAGCTGCCCTCCATCGCGGAGAAGAAAGCTTACATTGCCCAGCAGCTCACCGAGGAGACCTGGGAAACCGAGCTGCGCATCGAGTGCCCCCACAAGCACTATGTCAACATGACCCCGGCTGTGGCGGAGTGCCGCTCCCGCATGTACGCGGAGCTGCACGGCGGCAAAGTCTAAGAGCAGTTCTTGACAAAGAACGGTTTCTATTGTATTATAAGAGCTGTCGTAAATCGGCAGCTCTTTTCTGTGCCACTGTGGTGAAATTGGCAGACACGAGGGACTTAAAATCCCTTTCTGGAAACAGAGTGCGGGTTCAAGCCCCGCCGGTGGCATGAAAAAATCCCTCTCAGCATTGCTGAGGGGGATTTTTCATTGCCATGATTATTGTTCCATCGCATGGAACCTTTCCAGGAAGCTGTGCTCCACGCCCTCGGATTTGTAGCCGGGCATGGTATCCAGCGCCACGGCGTGGATGCTGCGGAAGATGCTGTTTTCAATGTTGGGGTTGTCGCGCTTGAGGCGGCGGAGCAGGATCTTGACCTCCTGCCGCTTGGAGCCGCCGCCACCGTTGTCGCACATGGTGCAGTTCTCGGTAAAGCGGCAGGCACACTGGATGAATTCCAGGTCATTGTAGCGCTTCCAGGCCAGAATATCTTCTTCCCGGATGCAGTACATCGGGCGGATGAGGGTCATGCCGGGAAAACTGGTGCTGTGGAGCATGGGGGGCATGGCCTGCAGCTGGGAACCGTAGAACATGCTCATGATGGTCGTCTCGATCACGTCATTGAAGTGGTGGCCCAGCGCGATTTTATTGCAGCCCAGCTCCTTGGCCTTGCTGTACAGGTGGCCCCGGCGCATCCGGGCGCAGAGGTAGCAGGGGTTTTTATCGGTGTTGTTTGCCACCGAGAAAATATTGCTCTCAAAAATCGTCACCGGAATGTGGAGCAGCTCGGCGTTGGACTCGATCTTCTGGCGGTTGATCTCGTTGTAGCCGGGGTCCATTACCAGGAAAACCAGCTCAAAGGGGACATCGCTGTGCTTCTGCAGCTCCTGCATCAGCTTGGCCATCAGCATGGAGTCCTTGCCGCCCGAGATGCAGACGGCGATCTTATCATTTGCCTGGATGAGCTCATAGCGCTTGACGGCGACAATGAACGGGGTCCAGAGCTCTTTGCGGTACTTTTTGATAATGCTTCGTTCGATCAGCTGGTAAGGTTCCAGTTCGCGTTTCATGGGTACAAATTCCTCTCTTTTTCTGGGGCTGTTTTATTTGGTTTCTGTCAGTCTGCGGTAGCAGCGGTCAAAGGCGGCCAGAAAGCCGCGCAGGTCTTCTTCGGTGGTTCGATGGCTCAGGCTGACCCGCCAGGAGGACAGGGCGTTGCGGCGGTCCCGGCTGACGGCAAAGACCGCGCGGGAGGGGAGCCCGTCTGACGAGCAGGCGGATTTGACCGAGACGCAGACGCCCTCTTCATTGAGCTCCCGCTGGAAGACCGTGCCCTTGACGTCCTGCACGCTCAGGTTCAGGATGTGGGGGATGGCGTTCTCCGGGCTGTTGATGCGGACTTTGGGATACTTGGCCAGCTCGGTGCGGAGGAATGTATTGGCCTTTTGGACGGCCTCGGCGTGTTCCGGCAGCTGCTCCACGGCCAGCTCCAGTGCCAGCGCCAGCGAGGAGGCCAGAGCCACCGTCGGGGTGCCGCTGCGGTAGATGGTGGTGCTCTCTCCGCCGTGGATGAGAGGCTCCAGCGCCAGATTCCGCCGTTTGAGCAGCAGGCCGATGCCGTTGAGACCATAGAATTTGTGGGCTGTCAGGCTCATGGTGTCCACGCCCTCAAACGAGACCGGAATTTTGCCCACGGCTTGGGTGGCGTCCACATGCAGGTGGCAGTGAGGGTACTCTTTCAGGATCTCGGCAATCTCCTGCACTGGCTGCACCACGCCCAGCTCACTGTCCACCATCGTGACCGCCACGACAATGGTGTCCGGGCGAAGCAGCTCTTTGAGATGGTCCAGGTCAATGGTGCCGTCCCGCTTGATGTCTACCAGGTCGATCTCATACCCCTGCTCCTGCAGAGCGGTCAGGGTGCCGCTGACAGACGAGTGCTCCAGCGGGGTAGAGATGATATGCTTGCCCACATGGCGGGAGAGCCGGGCCAGCCCCTTGAGGGCAAAGTTGTTGGACTCGCTGGCACCGGAGGTGTAGATGATCTCGGCAGGCTGTACCCGCAGCAGCCGGGCAATGGTCTGGGTGGCGTGGTCGATCTCGGCCTTGGCGTCCAACCCGGCCTGATGGTGCGAGTTCGCGTTGCCAGGGCAGCGGCGCTCCACCGCGCAAAACCGCGCCAGCACCCGCTCATCTGCCGGGGTGTTGGCGGAATAATCCAGATATATCATAATAATCCTCTATCAATAAACTGTTTTATCGCAATTTTCATAAATAGTGCCGATCAAAACGGCATATTTGCGAGATGCAGTTTGCGGATGTTGCTTGTGCGTTAAAAACGCAAACTGCTATAATAGGTAACATTATAGTGCGCGGCTGCCCTGATTGCAAGATGCAGAGCACAAAATACGGAAAACGGTTGCAGGAACCGCGGGTTTCTGGTATACTTTACAAGGTAAAACACGAAAGGGGAGAGCGGTATGCGAGATTCGATGTTCCGAAGCAAGGGTGCTGCTGTTTCCTTTCCATCTTACATTTCATCCTGATTTCAGAGGCATTGCCGCTTTTGCGCGGCGGTGCCTTTTTTTCAGGGGTGGGTTTCTTAAAGGAGGAAAACCATGCAGCAAAACATCGATTATTCCAAGGGCATTTATGATGCCCGTCAGCTGGGCACGGGCCGGATGCTGATTCTGGGCATCCAGCACATGTTCGCCATGTTTGGTGCCACCGTTCTGGTGCCCCTGCTCACGGGGCTGAGCGTTTCCACCACTCTGCTCTGTGCAGGTCTGGGCACTCTGCTGTTCCACTTCATCACCAAAAAGAAAGTGCCCGCGTTCCTGGGTTCTTCGTTCGCTTATCTGGGCGGCTTCTCCATTGTGGCACCCATGCTGGCGGATGCAGACGGCAACCTGACCGTGGCCAACACCCGGATGCTGCCTTATGCCTGCGCAGGCGTGGCGTTCTCCGGCCTGGTCTATCTGGTCGTCAGTCTGCTCATCTCCACCTTTGGCATCCGCCGCATTATGCGGTTCTTCCCGCCGGTGGTCACGGGCCCCATCATCATTGCCATCGGCCTGATCCTGGCTCCCTCGGCCATCAACAACTGCCAGGCCAACTGGCTGCTGGCCTTTGTGGCACTGGGCACGGTCATTGTCTGCAACATCTGGGGCAAGGGCATGATCAAAATTCTGCCCATCCTCATTGGTGTGCTGGTGTCCTATGCCGTTGCGCTGGTGACGGGTGCCGTCGATTTTGCCCGCATTGCCGAGGCAAGCTGGTTCGGCATCCCGCTGCATCAGTCTGCCATGGGTTTGTTTGCCATCGACGGCAGCCCCGAGTTTATCAGCGCGCTGTTTACCATCATCCCCATCGCACTGGCTACCATGATGGAGCATGTGGGCGATATCGCCGCCATCAGTGCCACCGTCGGCCACAACTATATCAATGACCCCGGCCTGAACCGGACGCTGATGGGCGACGGTCTGGCAACTGCTCTGGCTGGCCTGCTGGGCGGCCCGGCCAACACCACCTACGGCGAGAACACGGGCGTTCTGGCACTGAGCAAAATCTACGATCCTCTCGTCATCCGCATCGCCGCCGTGCTGGCCATCATCCTGAGCTTCAGCCCCAAGTTTGAGGCCGTCATCAACACCATCCCCACCGGCATCATCGGCGGCATCAGCTTTGTGCTGTACGGCATGATCTCTGCCATTGGTGTCCGCAACGTGGTGGAGAATCAGGTGGACTTCACCAACAGCCGCAACCTCATCATTGCGGCCGTCATCCTCGTTTCGGCACTGGGCTTCAACTCGGTGGGCGGCCTGACCTTTGCCGTTGCAGGCGTTTCCATCAACCTGTCCGGCCTGGCCATTGCTGCCATCGTGGGCATTGCGCTCAACGCCATCCTGCCCGGCAACGACTATGAGTTCGACTCCGCCGACGGCTCCGACGCACCCTCCAGCGCCAACCTGCAGGTCTGAGTTTCGGATCGCTTCAAATAGAGTACCGGGCAAAGTGCCCATCTTTCTGGCAAGGGTTTTAGTGACCTTGCCAGATTTTTGCAAATAGGAATAATTCTCAAAAATTATTCTTGACTAACTAGGAATTATTCGCTATAATAGAACCATCAGGAGGGCCGGTGAGTACCAACACCGGAGCTCCTGCTCTCACAAAATTTTGTAACGTAAATTGAGAATGATGGAGGTCTATTCTTATGAAAAAATATGTTTGCACCGTTTGTGGTTATATTGCTGAGGGCGAGATCCCCGCTCAGTGCCCCGTCTGCAAGGCTCCCGCTTCCGCTTTTGTGGAGAAGACTGGCAATACCTATGTGACCGAGCATGTGGTCGGTATCGGCAAGGCTGAGGGTGTTCCTCAGGAGATCGTGGACGGCCTGCGCGCAAACTTTGAGGGCGAGTGCAGCGAGGTTGGCATGTACCTGGCCATGGCTCGTGTGGCAGAGCGTGAGGGCTACCCCGAGATCGCCGAGGCTTACAAGCGCTATGCTTACGAGGAGGCAGATCATGCATCCCGTTTTGCAGAGCTGCTGGGCGAGGTCGTTACTGACAGCACCAAGAAGAACCTGATGATGCGCGCTGAGGCCGAGTGCGGTGCCTGCGCCGGCAAGATGGATCTGGCCAAGAAAGCAAAGGCTCTGAACCTGGATGCCATCCACGACACCGTGCATGAGATGGCCAAGGACGAGGCCCGCCATGGCCGCGGCTTCGAGGGTCTGCTGAAGCGTTACTTCAACACCGAGGTCTGATTTTTCCCCAGTTATTTGATAAGCTGCCGCGTGGCTTTGGCTGCGCGGCAGCTTTTTGTTTCTTGACAAGATCTTGCGCGGGGGAATACAATAGCAGGGCGATGGAAAGAAAAGGGGAGAGGGAAAATGAATCCGTCAAAAGTATCTGCAAACCGTTACGCCCTGCTGGATGAGCTGCGAGGCCTCGACCTCATCAGCATGATGTGCTACCACGGCCTGTGGGATGTGGTCTTCCTTTTTGGGGTGCAGCTGCCATGGTATACCGGGATGCCCGGCCATCTGTGGCAGCAGAGCATCTGCTGGGTGTTCATCCTGCTGTCCGGTTTCTGCCTGCCCATGGGACATCACCCGTACAAGCGCGGTGCACTGGTCTTTGGGGCCGGGGCACTGGTCACGGCGGTGACGGTGCTTTTCATGCCGGAGGATGTCGTTCTGTTTGGGGTGCTCACGCTGCTGGGCTCGGCCATGGTGATCACTGCACTGCTGGAAAAGGCACTGCGTAAAATTCCGCCTGCCGTGGGCGCTGTGGTCAGCGTTGCGCTGTTCGGGCTGACCTACCATGCCCAGCTGGGGTATCTCGGTTTTGGCGATGGCTGGGTGCTGCTGCCGCGTTTTTTATACCAGAATCTCTTTACCGCCTACCTCGGGTTTTACCCGGAGGGGTTCTTCTCCACCGATTACTTCCCGCTGGTGCCCTGGCTGTTTCTGTTCTGGGTGGGCTTCTTCCTGCACCACCTGATAGGGCGGGAGCGGATGGAGCCGCTGCGCCGTTCCATCTGCCCAGCGCTAGGGTGGCTGGGGAGGCACTCGCTGGTGGTGTATCTGCTGCATCAGCCGGTGCTGTATGGAGTGCTCAATTTTGGGTTCTATTTGCTGCGGTAAGTTAACACAAACTATTTTGCAAAAATGCCTTGACAGAGGCCATTGGCTGTGGTATCCTATCCGTGGTTAGAGAAACCTAACCAAATAAAATGCGTCGTGAGATGTTTGCGGCGCATTTTCAACCATGCTTAAGTTAGAGAATACTAACTAAATACATCAAAAAAGAGAGGCTGACCATTATGAGCAAAGTAGCAATCGTATTCTGGAGCGCGACCGGCAACACGGAGACCATGGCAAACTGCATCGCTGAGGGCGCAGGCGCCGCCGCCACCATCGTTCCCTGCGCGGACATGACCCCCGCAAAGCTGGGTGAGTTTGATGTGGTTGCCTTTGGCTGCCCCGCTATGGGTGCTGAGCAGCTGGAGGAGAGCGAGTTCGAGCCCATGTTCGCAGGGCTGGAGGGCTCTCTGAACGGCAAGAAAGTCGCTCTGTTCGGCTCTTACGGCTGGGGCGATGGCCAGTGGATGCGCGACTGGTGCGAGCGTGCGAAGGAGGATGGCGCTGTCCTGTTCAGCGAGGAGGGCCTCATCTGCAACGAGACTCCCGATGACGACGCACAGGCTGCCTGCCGCAAGCTGGGTGCAGATCTGGCTGCATGGTAAGCTGCTGCTCCTGAAACAGAAGCTTTTTACAGAGGGCTGGGAGAAACTCCCGGCCCTCTGTTTTTGCCGTGGGCAAAAATTGTGTATAATCTCTCCCAAAGCGGGGTATCCTAAAGGCACAAAGAGAGGTGATAACAATGGAAAACACAGGTGTTACCTGCGATGTCTGCGAGTGCCGCCACAATGTGGAAGCCTGCAAGTGTGACCTGCCGCAGATCAAGGTGACGGAACAATGCACCTGCTCCAGCCAGCAGGTGGATACCCCGCACTACTGCCAGAGCTACGAGAAAAAGTAACTTCACCCGCACAAAAAATCCCCGCCGAGCCTTTCTCACAAAGGCCCGGCGGGGATTTTGCTGATACGAAGCGGTGAGAGGTTACCGCACCACGACGTTGCAGGTAGCCAGGCTGCGCACCAGCGTGCCGACACTGTCTTTCATCCGGATGCCGACAAAGCCGAGCTCAAAGGCGGCCTGCACGTTATCCTGGCGGTCGTCGATGAAAACACTCTCGCTGGCCTTGAGGCCGTATTTGTCCAGCAGTGCCTGATAAATGCGGGGGTCCGGCTTGTTGACATGGACTTCACAGGAGGCGACACCACCGTCAAACAGGCCCTGAAAATCCCGCTCCATCAGCAGGGCCAGGACATCCTCCGGGATGTTGCTCAGGTAGTAGACGCAGTAGCCGTGGGCTTTCAGCTTCTGCACCAGCTCCTGCATTTTGCGGCGGGGGCGCAGAATGTGCATCCAGTCGTCCAGCACGCCCTGCACCTCAAATACACAATCGTGCTCCTTGGCGCGGGTCAGCATCCGCTGGTTGGCCTCGTAACGGGAAAGCAGGCCGGCATCCAGCAGCTTCCACTCCTCGCTCTCAAAGGTCAGCTGGCTGACCAGCTCTTCCGTCTCGGCGTTGCAAAAGCGGTCCACAAGGTATTCCTTGGGGTCAAAATCGACCATGACGCCGCCAAAATCAAAGATGATATTTTTATACATTCCGGTTTCCTCAAATCTTGTCTGCATTTTGGGTGTGATTCCGGGCCTAGTATAGCACAACTGCCCCAGCTTTTTCCACTCTTTTTGCATGAACTCCGCTCCGGCGGCATAGGGTGGGAACAGGGAGGTGAGGGGATGACGTTCCGGGATCTGTGTACCAAGGAGATCGTCCAGCTGCAAAACGGTGTCTGCCTGGGCAAAGCCGATAATCTGGAATTTGACCCGCAGACGGCGGAGATCACCAGCCTGCAGCTGCTGGGACAGCCCCGGCTGTTCGGGCTTATGGGCCGGGAGGAAACGCTGACCATCCCGTGGCATGAGATCGAGCGGATCGGGCTGGATGCCATTCTGGTGCGCACGGAGCTGCCGGTGCCCGAGGAAACAGCGGCAAAACCGGCAGGCTTTTTCGCAAAGCTGCGCCGCTGGCTGAAAGGGTGAAAGATTTTCAGCTATCTTCCGGCCAATAGGGGCTGGATTTTGGCCAAAACCGCGCTATAATAAAGAACTGCGGGCATGGTTTGTCGCCACATCCCGCGGGAAAGAAACAGGGCGGAGGCCCTGGAAAATAGATGAATGAGAAGTGAAAGGGAACTTCTTTATGAACAAGCAATC
>ULUP01024422.1_pt1 | contig 10603 bp, 3 predicted proteins | sample 1958581 | NCBI WGS metagenome assembly ULUP01 (sample SAMEA4835763, study PRJEB28245) | human gut metagenome | biome: gut microbiome; material: fecal sample | place: Denmark | collected 2008 | reverse complement strand
GGCAACCGCTCGGGTTTTAACATTTCGGTTCTTTAACAACCTGTATTAGTTTTCTTTGCGTTTAACGAGTATGACTGCCGCCGCCGCTAATATCGCAAGCGTAGTCAATCCTACTACTCCGTTGATTCCCGAGAAACATCCGCCGTCCGAAGATTCTTTTCCGGATCCGCTCAAGGATTCCGTCGGAGTCTCTTTGCTTTCGCTTCCCGACGGTTCTTCCGTATTGCTTTCCACGGGTTCTTTACCCATATCGTAGCCGCATACGTCGCACTTTCCGTCGCCGTTTTCGTCCGCGTGAACACCTGCGGTTTCATCCATTTTCGCTCCGCAGGTCTCGCAGTTATGCCAATGACCGTTTTCGTCGCTATTCCATTCGGTAGCCGCAACGTGTCCTTTCGCAGCGATTTTGCCGTCGCCCGCTTTCCACGCGTCGAGGTCGGGTATCTCGTTTGTACAAGCCTCTTCTTTAAAGTTCTTCTCGCATACCGAACAATGATAATACTCTTTTACTCCGTTCGCTACGCAAGTAGCCGCAACGCCGTCAACCTTAGTCGCGGTATGAGCGACAAGGTCTAATTTGCCGTTGCCGTTCTTCCACGCTTCTAAGTCGGGGATCTCGGTTTCGCAAGTCTCTTCTTCAAAGTTCTTGCCGCATACCGAACAGTTGTAATGGTCTTTAACTCCGACTTCTTTACAAGTCGCCGCTTTCCCCGCGACTTTTGTAGCCGTATGACCTTTCGCAGCGATTTTGCCGTCGCCCGCTTTCCATGCGTCGAGATCTGCTATTTCGTTATATCCGTTTTCGTCCGCAAAATTTTTGCCGCAAGCGCAAACGTAATACTCTTTAACTCCGTTTTCGGTACAAGTAGAATCGACCGCCTCGACCTTCGTTAAGGTATGGTCGCCCTCTATCGCAAGCGCGCTCGGCGCGGCAACCTTATTTACGCCGTAGTTAAATACGGTTTCGGCGGTAATCTTCGCCCCGTCGATAGTCCAGCAATACTCGAATCCGTGTTTTACGGGAATATCGCTAAGCGCGGGCAATTCGCCGACTGCCGCTCCGTCCAAAAGATTTTTAGAAGCGACTTTCTCGTAGAGAGACATATTTTTAACGTAAATCTCTCCGCCGCCGTTAGTTAACGTAAACAATATCCAGGATTCTCCGCTTACGTTGGGTTTGCACTCGATTACATAGTCAACGTAGTCGACGTTTTCCGTCCACTTCGTATAGAAATAGTTGTATTTCGGGGTATCTGTTCCGTCAAACGTCTCGAATCCGAGGTTGATAAAAGTGTTATCGCACTTTACGCTGAGGTTTAAAACGTAGGTTTTGTCCGCTTCAGTCTTGAATTTACAGCCGGTAGCGTAATTAACCTGTTTTCCGGTCTCGAGTTCGGGGTCTCTCGTCATAAGATATTCCCCCGCCTCGGTGACTTGGGGCTGATTATATACCCACTCTCCGCCGACTATTTTGTAATTTTCCGATCTGAATTCGAGATTATACAATCTGTCGTAAACGAGAACGGCGGTTTTATTTTCGCCGTAATCGTAAACGGTTTCCGCAGTTATCTTTTTGCCGTCGATTTCCCAACGTCCGTTAGTATAACCTGCAACTTCGGGAATTACGGGAAGTTCTCCGATTGCCGTTCCGCCCTCGACTTCTTTCGTTACGTTCTCGTAGAAATAGAAATCCTTAATGCAGACGTTTCCCGTTCCTGCGGTAAGTTGGAATATAAAGTCAACCGGTCCCGTAGCCGTAGCGGTATAATCGAACGAATACGCTACGTAATCGGCGTTGTTAGTCCAGCCGTCAATAAAAACTGCGTTGTAATCCGGTCTTTCGGTCGAAAACCTGATGTAAATGTTATCCGCTTTTAATTTTAATTCGAGTTTATACGTTTTACCCGCCTCGACGTTATATTTGTCTACGCCCGCCGCATAGTTTATATTGCCGGTATCGCCTTCCGCCCTCGGAAGGGTCGCCACGCCATTCTCAAACGACGGCGTTTTGTATCTATTCCAACTTTCGGCAGAGGCTGCCATATCGCTGCCTTTCGCCTGAAAAGCCACGGTGAATCTGTTGTTTTTCTCGTAAACGGGAACCGCCGTTTTATTCGTTCCGTAATTGTAAACGGTGTCTGCGGTTATCTTCTCGCCGTCGATAGTCCAGTAGGAATCGTAGCCCGTTATTTCGGGAATTGCGGGAAGTTCTCCGATTGCCGTTTCGCTCTCGAATTTTCTTTCGATAAGTTTGCAGAATCTGAAATTTTTGATGTAAATGTTTCCCTCTCCTGCGATAAGCTGGAAAATCAACTGAAAATCGCCCGACGCGCTCGGAACGTAGTCTATAACGTAATCTACGAAATCCGGATTATTGACCTTACTGTCCGGCATAAATTTCATTGACCAGTTCGGCTTTTCCGACGACAACACGAATCTTATTTCGCTGTCGGTTTTTACGCTCAGGTAAAGTCTGTATTTCTGACCTGCTTCAACCTTAAATTTTCCTGCTCCGGGGCGATAGTTTTTAGTTTCGTCTGCGGCAACTCTGGAAATAGTCGCAACTCCGTCCGTTATATCGTCCGCCCAACTTCCGTTCGCAGCCATATCGTATTCATAACCGTCGGACAAGAACGTCAACTTGTTTACCACCGCATATTTTGCAACGGCAACCTTATCCGCGCCGTAATTATATACGGTTTCCGCGGTTATCTTCTCGCCGTCGATTGTCCAGTAACCGTCACAACCGTCTTTCGCGGGAACTTCGGGCAGAGTCCCGATCGCCGAACCCGCCGCAACCGTCTGATTTGTTATATCGCTTATCACGATATTTCTGAACTGTAAGGGAATGCTCGTATAACTTGCGTTATTTACCTGTAACGTAACCCTGTCGGTATCAGTCGTTGCTGTAAAAGTTCCCTCGTAAGTCTGCCATTCGTCCGTAACGGGAATATTCGTTTTTATCGCTTTCCAACTTGCATATGTGTTATAAAGATGGAATTCCGAGGTTTTTCCCGCCTCCGCGGTCTTATACTCGACCTTTATTCCGTATGTATTGTCGGTAACGGTGGTCTGACTGCAATAGGCGGTACCGCCCGCAGAGGAAAAGTCTACGGTTACAATATCGTCGCTCTGCGTAATTCCGTTCGCTCCGCCGCTTTGGGCGAACCAGCCCGCCATCGACTTGGTGATAGATTCCCTTTCGTTCGACTTGAACGATAAGGTATAACTTTCGCCTGCCGCTTTCGCTTCGTTTACGTTGACCGCGATAAACGCCGTCATACAAAACGCAAACACACAGGCAAAAATTGTGAGTAATCTGAGTTTCTTTTTCATCTTTATCCTCCTATATAGTTCGAAATTATCTTTCGGATATGTTTCCTTAATTAGTCCAACCCTATTAACACGCCGTACTATGTTTAAATAGCAACGCGTACCTGTTAAAGGCTCTCCTTTCGTCGCAGACGAAAGGAGGGGTACCCCTCGCAAAAAGTCCGTAGATTTAGTTCTACACGCTTTTGCTAACCTATTTTACACCATTTTTTCACGACATTCAATATCTTAAAATGACTTCTTTTTGTGCTAAACCGACTTTTATTTTCTCAAAAAAGGCGAAAAAAAGAGGGTATAAAACAGTCAAAATCTGCGATAATTACTAAGAAAATCGGCTTTCGGATTTTAATTTTCGCAACAAAAAAGCCCGTTTGCCGAAAAAAAGACTGCTAACATAAAAATTGCAGTCTTTTTTATACTCGCGTCCTCCTTCGGGGATAAATTCATCCGTTGAAGCGGTGGGAATATCGCAAAATTTGCTTCCTCCTTCGGGGGAAGTGGCAAAATGAAGCGTAAGCGAAATTTTGACGATAGGGGATAAAAACGCAAAGTAAAACGAAGTAGTGATTTATTGTCCCCTTCCGTCAAATTATCGCGGAAAACCGCTCAATTTGCCACCTCGCCTCGGCGGCGGACGCCCCCTCTCCGTCAGACTTCGTCTGCCACCTCTCCCGTTTCATCGGGAGAGCATACCCCGAAGGTGACGGCAAAAGCACATCATAGTCAAAAATTTCACCGAAGGAGGAAGCGAGCGGAATTACTGTCTACGTTCTGATTGTAAATTTAAGGTTAAAAGTCGCCGAAAGGTATCAGCGGAAGTTCGTTTTCGTTACTCCCCGGACTTGCCGTCAATATATCTTCTTCGTTGTATTCGATTACCGCTATCTCCGCTTTTTCATATAATTTCTTCATATATTTTCTCCTTATTCAACCGATACTCTGTACGTTACGTCCGATTCCGTCTTCGTAACTATGAACGAATATTCGAGCGTTCCGTCTTTTTCGTATATTACCGAATATCCGTCGAATCCGTCCGTACTCGCAAGTTCTACCGTTTCCCACTCGCCGCTCGCGTTCTTCTTCTCGACTTTGAGTTTCCCGAGTTTTTTAAGTCCTTTTACTCTTATCGCATAATTGACTTCGCTGTTCTTAATCGCTCCGCCCGAAAGAGTAAATTCCGCAACGCCGTAGGAAGCCGCTCTTACGGTGGCGATAAAATCGTCCTCGACTACCGCTCCCTTTGTCGCCGTAACCTTTAAAGCCTCGGTAGCGGAATCTTTGTAAACTTTCTCTACGCTCGAAATATCGCTTTCGCCACTGCCTTTTCCGTAGGGAAGAAGTATTACGTTGACCGTTATTTTATCTCCCGCGGCGAAAGTCGTATTCTCCGCAATCGTGAGCGAACCTCTGTTGGAATACGCCGAATTTCTCTTTATTCTGTCGTTATAGAAAGCAAGTCCTATATCGCTCGCCTGCCCGTTTACGGTAATCGCGTAGTCTTTGACTATTAAAGCGAAGTTGCCGCTTTCGTGAATACCGTCTCTCACCATATTGTAGTAGGTGAAATAACTCGAACCTTTATTCAACTTGTAAAGCGTAGGATTCCACTTTTTACTGCTAAAATTCGAGGTCGATTGAAGTTTTGTACTGTCTATCGAAACGACCTGTTTATTTCCGTTCGCGTCGATATAGGCGGCGTTTTTATAGTAATCGCCGTTCACTCTCGCGTCGAAACTGAAAATACTGAAATCGGCGTATTTAAGACTCGTCGACTTCTTAAACGAAATTTCGACCGTATAATACGTTCTTCCCTCGTCCGTCTGCGGCATTTCAACGTGTCTGTAAACCACGTCGTAACTGCCGTTTTTGGAAGTATACGAATAATTCATATCCGCGTAGGTAAGCCCCGAGGAGTGAATATCCGAACCCTGATAAATTCCGAGGTCGGCTTCGCTCGACGAAAGCGAACTGCCGTTCGACACGCCGTTCACCGCCCCTACCGAGTTGTTCTGTATAGCGCTGTGTTTTTCAGAGCCGCCTTCCTCGTAGGTCTGCCCGTCGTTGCTCATTCCTCTGAAATCGGGAAGTATCCACGAACCGACGTCGTCTTTATTGAGATAAGTCGAATAGTAAGGGGCGAGACAGTTGGTCTCGGTAACGCCCGTGGACATATGGTAGTAAGACACGTAGTAGGAAATCGACGAAATCTGTTTAAGCGGATATTTACCCCAATTCTGATACACGTTGACGAGCGAAAATTCAAGAGTTTTGCCCTTCGCGAGTTTCACGGGAAATAAAGTATCGCCGTACATTTTGTCCGCGGGGTCGTAAATCGGCTCTTCGACTTCGTGGTCAAAATTCTTCATTACTTCGAGACCCATAGGGATTAAAAGATCGTTTTTATCGGTGAGAGCCGCCCCTTCCAACGGACAAGTGGAATGTACCATAAAGAACATGTCTCTGTCGTCTTTCGCGACCACCTTTATGTTGTCGATATACTTCTTGTCGGGTTCGCCGTACGCGTCCGCAAAGCCCGAACCCGCGATATTCATAACGTAATGACCTTTGAGTTTATCGTAACCGACGAAACCCGTGCCGTCCAAAGAAGTCGAATGACCCGTGACGGTAATATCGTCGGCTGTAAGGGGGTTACGCTCGATTTCGTCCGCCGCCCTCATGCCCGAAAAGTCGTGAGTCGTATCGGTATATACTCTCGTTCCGAAAGACACTTCGCCGCCCGCTTCGAGCGTTCCGACTTTCTTGACCTGACGGAAATAATAATTGTCGTTATCCTGCATCAGCCAAAAGGAACAGTCGGTCGAGGTATTTATAAACGCAAGTACGCCTACGCCCTCTATATCGAACGCCGCGTAGCGGAATTCGGTACTGCCGAGAGCGTTGGAAGAATACGAGGTCGTTATCGTATCGCCGTTTCTTATCTCGAATTTCGCGACCGACGACTTAGGAATCATCGTCTGAAAAGTAACCTGTTTGATAGTACTTACCGCAGACGAATTGCTGTTTATAAGTCTGTATACCTGATACATTCTGTCCGAATAAACGTGGTAGGTCTTATCGAGATAGAGATTGTCGCCGAAATTCAGATTGCGAACGTTTACTTCGTAGTAATAATAGCCGAGTCTCGTGGTATTAACGTACGGGGCGCACGCTTTTTCGGTCTTGTTGTAACCGTTAGGCCACGTCGTCGATATTATGTCCGTACTGTTTTTCGCGTATTTTTCGGTGTTGGAAGTCGTCAGTACGAATACGTCCATAGTGTTTGAAACGTAAGTTCCGCCTTTTAAATTTTTAAGCGAAGTAACCTGTCTCTGCCCGGCAGTCTCGCTCGCGGGAACGTTTACCGCGTGCGTGAGACTTACGTTTTGATTAGTTATCGTATAATGTTCTTTCGCGGCGTTGTCGAACGTTCCGTTCACTCCGTTTTCAAGGCTTTTCGCGTATACGAGAGTGTCCGCCATATCCGTTGCTTCGGACAAATCGTACTCGTCGGGAAAATACGCGTTGGCGGCAACGTTGTAGTTGTACAACGCTTTAAGCAGATTGTCGAAATTCTCCGTCTGCTTGCCCATAGCCATATTCACGTAAGCGATAGCCGAAACGTTGATTTTGCAGTCGCCTATGCCGAACTCGTACGTTTCGTCGAGGTCTTTCGCCGCTATATTCGATTTTTCAAGATAATAGTTTACCGTACCGTCTGCGGAAGCGGTCGTTTTGACCGTCGTCGCTTCGCCGTTTACGGTACAGGAAACGCCGCTTAAATTTCCGCCGAGATAAATGCGGATAGAGGTCATGGAAGCGAGTTCGAGGGTTATACCTCTTACCGTAACGCCGCTCGGGAGCGTTCCCGTAATCTCGGGAGCGAAGCCCGTATAGCCTCTGTCCGTCGCGGTCACGGAACCGACCGTTTCGTTTGCAAAATATTTCTCCGCCGAATCGCAATAAGTTTCGAGACCTTCGAGAAGAGCCAAGAGACTTACGTTGTCGGAAAACCTCGTTTTCGCGACTTCGATATAATCTTTCACGCCTACTTCGGCGGTATAATCGCCTATCTCGAACTTGATTTTGTCGGCGTAATCTTTCGCCGCAACGCCTACGGTATAAAGCCTGTTCGCGCCGCTTAAAGTATACTCGGTAAGTTCTTTTCTCACGCTTCCTACCGTCGCGTATACTTTCGATTCGTCAACGACTTTCGCGTAGATATTGAGTCCGATATTTCCGTCGAGAGATAGCGATACCGACTCGATTTTGTTGTCCGCTTTATACGCGGCGACCGCGATTTTGTCGGCATTATAATCGTATACGGTGTCGGCAGTGATTTTTTCGCCGTCGATTGTCCAATAGCCGTTGTAACCGTCTTTTGCGGGTACTTCGGGAAGAGTTCCGATTGTCGAACCTGCCGTCACGGTCATTTCGGACTGCTCGTACAGATAGAAATCTTTAACGGAGATATTTCCGCCGCCTGCCGTAAGTTGGAATATAAGTCTCTGACTGCCGCCTTTTGTCGGGGTAAATTCTTTTATATACTCAACGTAAGTGGAGTTGCTGTACCAACCGTTGAAAAACCATTCGTAACCCGGTTCCGTCCCAAGGTTGATATAAGTGTTATCGCACTTCAATTTGAACCTTACTATATACGTTTTACCGACTTCGAGTTCATACTCCTTTTTCGGAGCGTAGTTCACGGGAGTTCCCGTCGCAACGGAAGTGTCTCTCGTCATCGTCACGCCGCCGTCCTCGTTCGCAGTCGGAGTATTATACGCCCAATCCGTCGTACTCGCCATATCGTAATCGTTCAATCTGAAAGTCAAGGTATACTGCTGTTTCATTTCCTCGTATACGGGAACGGCAACTTTGTCCGCTCCGTAGTTGTATACGGTGTCGGCAGTGATTTTTTCGCCGTCGATTGTCCAGCAACCCTCACACCCCTCTTTTACGGGAACTTCGGGAAGAGTTCCTACCGCTTTTCCTTCTTCAATCTTGAACGTATCGATTATTTCGGAAACTATTATATTTCTGAATTGAAGCGGTATATCTTTATACGCTTCGTCTACTTGCAACGTTACTCTGTCTTTATTCGTCGTCGCTACAAAAGTTCCCTCAAACGTTTGCCACGCGTCGGTTGCTCCGATTGTGTCTATCAGGTTCCATACCTTATACGTGTTGTAAAGACGGAACTTTGACGTCTTGCCGCTTTCTGCGGTCTTGTACTCTATTTTTATTCCGTAAGATTTACCTTCGACGGCCGTCAGGCTGCAATATGCCGTTTTCCCCGCCGAAGAAAAATCAACGGTTATCGTGTCTCCGCTTTGCGTAATGCCGTTCGCTTTGCCGCTTTGGGCGAACCATCCGTTCATAGAATTCGTTATCGAATCACCGGGGTTAGCAAACGTCAGACGGTAAGATTTGACGTAAGTCGGAACCGCGATTTTGTCCACTCCGTAATTGTAAACGGTGTCTGCGGTTATCTTCTCGCCGTCGATAGTCCAGTAGGAATCGTAGCCCGTTATTTCGGGAATTACGGGAAGTTCTCCGATCGCCGTTTCGCTCTCGAATTTTCTCTCGATAAGTTTGCAGAATCTGAAATTTTTGATATAAATGTTTCCCTCTCCTCCGAGAAGTTGGAAAATTAACTGAAAATCGCCCGACGCGTTCGGAACGTAGTCTATAACGTAATCTACAAAATCCGGATTATTGACCGTACTGTCCGGCATAAATTTCATTGACCAGTTCGGCTTTTCCGACGACAACACGAATCTTATCTCGCTGTCGGTCTTTACGCTCAGGTAAAGTCTGTATTTCTGACCTGCTACGACCTTAAATTTCCCTGCTCCGGGGCGATAGTTTTTAGTTCCGTCTGCGGCAACTCTGGAAATAGTCGCCACTCCGTCCGTTATATCGTCCGCCCAACTTCCGTTCGCAGCCATATCGTATTCATAGCCGTCGGACAAGAAAGTCAACTTGTTTACCACCGCATATTTTGCAACGGCAACCTTATCCGCGCCGTAATTATATACCGTTTCCGCGGTTATCTTCTCGCCGTCGATTGTCCAGTAACCGTCATAACCGTCTTTCGCGTGAACTTCGGGCAGGGTTCCGATTGCCGAACCCGCCGTAACCGCCATATCGTTCTTTTCATAGAAGTAGAAATCCTTTATGTAAAGATTTCCCGTTCCTGCGGTAAGTTGGAAAATAAAATCAACCGGTCCCGTAGCTGTGGCAGTATAATCGAACGAATATGCTACGTAATCGGTATTGTTAACCCATGTGTCAATGAATACAGCTTTATAGTCTGGCTTTTCAGTCGTAAACCTAACGCATACGTTATCCGACTTTATTTTTAATTCAAGCCTATAATTTTTACCTGTCTTGACCGTATATTTACCTACTCCCGCCGCATAATTTATCGCGCCGGTATCGCCTGCCGCCCTCGGAAGGGTTGCCACGCCGTTTTCGACGGTCGGGGCTTTATGTCTCGTCCAAGTTTCAGCAGAGGATGCCATATCGTAATCGCTCGTTCTAAACGACAAGGTATAACTTTCGCCTGCTGCTTGCGCTAAACCTGCGCCCGACGAAATAAACGCCGCCCCTGCGAATGTGAGAAAACAGATAATGAGAATTATCAGCGTCACATTCTTTCTTGTTCTCGTCATTTTTGCCTCCTGTTTATCCGCTTATTCCGCGGAATTTTTCTTTTTTCCCATTTAAGAGTATTCCTTTCGTCGAAGGCGAAAGGAGGGGTATACCCCTCGAAAAAAGTCTGTAAATACTCTTTTCGGGCATACTCCCACTTACTTTTTTTCAACATCATCTTACACTATTTTTTCACGTTTGACAATACTGTAAAAAGACTTCTTTTTGTGCTAAACCGACTTTCTTAGACTAAAAAATTTTCATCTTACAGCGTAGCCGAATGACAATATATGTCACGCGCGAGGGATCGTTTTTCGTCATTAGAAGAATTTTCACGGCGATTTATTACGGCTAATTATATTAGCGGCAATATTTTTGCAGTAATTCAGACAAATTTTTATTTTTAACTGAACTCTATCGTCTTGACTTTCATTTCATTCCGTCAAGCCACTTTTCCCACAGGGGAAATCAAGGAATGTCAGTTTCTGCAATGCTGAAAAACCACATCAAAATTACACTTATTGTTCTTCTAATTTGTTGAGTGGTTTTTATTAAGAATTTTTTAATGTCTGAATATAGAAAATATTGTCTTAAACTAACTAAACTTGCTTTCCCCTAT
>ULUP01021731.1_pt1 | contig 10730 bp, 8 predicted proteins | sample 1958581 | NCBI WGS metagenome assembly ULUP01 (sample SAMEA4835763, study PRJEB28245) | human gut metagenome | biome: gut microbiome; material: fecal sample | place: Denmark | collected 2008 | reverse complement strand
CAGACAAAACGTGCGTCGCGCTTTTCTTCCGGCACACCTTCACAGCGTTTGAGAAGATCAGCATTTTTGATGTCATATGACGTATCTTCACCGAGGTAACGTGCCGAATAGATTCCCGGCTCGCCATTCAGATAATCCACTTCAAATCCGGAATCATCTGCCAGAACCATCTCACCTGTCATTTCACAGATTGCCTTCGCTTTGATGATAGCATTTTCCTCAAAAGATGTTCCGTTTTCCTCAATTTCTGTATGAATATCAAGGTCTTTGAGAGAAAACACATCGTAGCCTTCTCCCAAAATCTGTTTAATTTCCACAACCTTTCCTTGATTGTGTGTTGCAAATATCAATTTTTTTCCCATTTGTTTCATTCCCTGTGTAAAAATTTCGGTCAAATTTCGACCTTAATACGACTAGTATATATGTTGTCCGGAAAAAGTGCAAGCCCTTTCGATATATTTTTCCTATTTTTACTGATCCTTTGCCGGTCTTCTCGGTGGCTTGATTCCCATATATTGGTAAAGATAAGTTTTCATCATACCGTTATAGATCTTGCGGTTCTTGTCCGCCTTTTTGCCAATCATTTTCTGGGCTTCCTCATAACCGCTCAGAAGGAAAAATGACCACGTATCATTTTCTTTGATGATCTGACCGATACTGCGGTACAGCATTTCCATCTGTTTTTTGTCGGAAAGACGCTCACCGTATGGCGGATTGGATACAACAAAACCGTATTTTTTCGGCGAGCTGAAATTGATGATGTCACGGCGTTGGAAATGAATCTTGTCTTCCACGCCGGCAAGCGCCGCATTGGCACGCGCCATTTTAAGCACTTCATCGTCAATATCGTAGCCCTGAATCTGCACTTCGGCATCCTCGCAGACCATATCCTGTGCCTCTTCCACGACACCGTACCATTCTTTTTTCGGAATCAGGTTGTCCCATTCTTCGGACAAAAATTCGCGGTTTAATCCCGGTGCGATCCGGCACGCGATCATAGCCGCCTCGATCGGGATCGTACCACTTCCGCAAAAAGGATCAACAAGAATGCGGTCCTTCTTCCACGGCGAAAGCAAGAGCATCGCCGCCGCCAGCGTTTCCGTCACTGGCGCCGGTGCGGTGTATCGGCGGTAACCACGTTTGTGCAGTGATACTCCCGTCGTATCAAGAGATACGGTCACGATATCTTTCATAATATTAATGCGGAGTGGATAAGAGGCCCCGTCTTCGGCAAACCAGCTGACCCGGTATGTCCGCTTGAGGCTTTCCACCATCGCTTTTTTTACAATGCGCTGTATGTCCGATGGACTGAACAATTTACTATTGACGGAGGTTGCTTTTGTCACCCAGAATTTTCCATTTTCAGGAATGTAGTGTTCCCATGGAATCGCCTTACAGGCTTCAAATAATTCATCAAATGTCTCCGCCTTAAATTCTGCCACTTTGAGTAGAATACGCTCTGTCGTGCGAAGGAAAATATTTCCACGACAGATTCCTTCGGCATCTGCCAGAAAGGTGACTTTTCCATTTTCCACTTTTGAAATTTCATATCCAAGATCGTTGATCTCGCGTTTTAATACCGCTTCCATGCCAAAATGGCAGGGCGCGATCAACTCAAATATTTCTTTGCCCATCGTACTCTTTTTTTCCTTTCTTTTTCCAAATCCGGTAGCTTTCGAAGCCGCCGGCAATACTTGCCGCATGGTACCCAAGCCGGTTCATCTCGCGGGCTGCGTACATGCTCTGATTTCCGCGGTCACAGTAAAAGATCAAATACGTAAACTGGTGCCGCCACCCCTCTTTTTCCTGTTCCCATCGTCCGTACGGAATATTGACCGCTCCCTTGATGTGCTCTTCCTGATACTCTTCGCGTTCCCGTAAATCAATGAGAATCGTCCCTTCTCTTGCCTGCCACGAAGCCAGCTGACGGATCGAGATAATCGAAAAACTCATAGTATCACGTTCTTTTTCTTTTATTATATGCGGGTTTTCGACAAAATGTGACACCCGCATGACCGCAAAAGAAAGGCCGCCTCCGGAATGGTGACGGCCCGTTCGTTTTTCATTTCTTACAGTCAGCACAACGGCTTAGTTGTCATGGTGACAATTGGAACTGTTCGTAGAATTGGAAGCATTGGATGCGTTCGATGAATTCTTAGAACTGTTTTTCGAAGAATTCTGCGCACGGTTTTTCGCCTTATTCTTTGAACTGTTTGAGCTGTTTGTACTATTTGTACTGTTTTGATTTGAATCGTAATCGTCTAAAAAGTTTTTCGCCATTTTTAAACCCTCCTGTCAACAATGTTTTGTTACAGGAGATAGTATCTGCGATTTCTTATTTCTTATGCAATTCAAGCTTTTCCAACAGAACCAAATAATTCCATTTTTTCTTTTACTGTTGCTTTGATTGCCTCTGCTCCTGGAGCGAGAAGTTTACGAGGGTCAAATCCTTTTCCTTCGAGATCTTTTCCTGCTTCAATGTATTTACGTGTAGCAGCTGCGAAAGAAAGCTGGCACTCTGTATTTACATTGATTTTTGACACGCCAAGACTGATTGCTTTCTTGATCATGTCTTCCGGAATACCTGTACCTCCGTGAAGTACGAGTGGCATTTCTCCTGTCAGCTGCTGAACAGCATCCAGCGTCTCAAAGCTGAGTCCTGCCCAGTTTTCCGGATATTTTCCGTGAATATTTCCGATTCCTGCTGCCAGCATCGTTACGCCAAGGTCAGCGATCATCTTACATTCTTTTGGATCTGCACATTCGCCGGCTCCGATAACACCATCTTCTTCTCCACCGATGGAACCAACTTCTGCTTCGATTGACATTCCTTTTTCTTTACAGATCGCTACCAATTCTTTTGTCTTTGCCACATTTTCTTCGATTGGATAATGAGATCCGTCAAACATGATTGAAGAAAATCCTGCTTCGATACAAGCTTTGGCACCTTCGTAGCTGCCGTGGTCAAGGTGAAGGGCAACCGGAACTGTGATATTCAGCTCTTCCAGCATACCATTTACCATGCCTACAACCGTTTTGTATCCACACATATATTTTCCGGCTCCCTCAGATACACCAAGGATAACCGGTGAATTGCACTCCTGTGCTGTGAGAAGAATGGATTTTGTCCACTCCAGGTTGTTGATGTTGAACTGACCTACTGCATATTTACCTGCTTTTGCTTTTTTGAGCATTTCTTCTGCTGATACTAACATCTTTCTTCCTCCATTTCTTTTTTTATTTTTGGTCTGCTTACACAGACTTATCGTCCACAACATTTTTTGTATTTCTTGCCGCTTCCGCATGGACACGGATCATTTCTGCCAATTTTTGGTTCTTCGCGGCGGATCGTACCGGAATTTTTCTGGTTGCGGTACAATTCTTTTCTGCGCTCCGCACTCAGGATCGAATCCCACTGTGGCAGTGTGTACAGCCATTCGGCATTGCAGTCTACCATATTATAATACAATTTTTCGCAGTCAATATCCAATTTAATCTCGGTATCTTTTTCCATCGTATCGATTGGATTTGGCTCTTTCAAACTATCATTGATTCCATCCAGGAAACCAACCATCATAGAAAGCGGTACTTCGTACTTCTCTGCCAGTCCTTCTACAGTTCCGGTCACAACTTCTGTCGGATTGGTCAAAAGTTTTTCATAAATGCCTTTTTCCAACTGGAAGTAATTGTTCCAAAGCTGCTCTCCTTCTTTTGAATTCTGCATTTCTTCACTATATGCGTACTCACGCCATTCTTGTAACAATGACATAATTTAATTCCTCCTGCGATTTTGCAATTTTCATTAGGTATTCCCTTTTTTCATTGTATCACACTTTTTAGTGACAAGCAATGGTTTTCTTTTGGCAGAAAAAGAGAGTTCCGCACGTTGCCGTTTGGAACTCTCCGGGGGATTTATTATTACATTTTATGATACGATGTGTTCGACGCCATCTGCATCTGTGATGATAATAGTATGCTCCACACCTTGTTTCACATAAAGATTCAAGTTCCAGCTAGGAGCTGTATTTCCATTTACATCTTTTATCACAAAACTTGAAATATGCTGGTCAACACCATCTATTGTCACTTTTTGGATTCCACTGTAACTCTTCACCGCCACACTAACGGCAGTATAACTATCTTTCGTCAAGAATCCATCCTCTCTGGCAATCGGTTTACTGCCGATCGAATAAACAGCACCTCCGTAAATTGCCACATCACAATGCTGTTGATTCTGACCATCACCCAAGGCATATTTGGATCCTGTAGCCGAAATATTACCACCATAAATTTCAACGGTAAGCGTAGTTACATCTGTCTTGGCTTCAGATCCTCCTGCACCGATACCGGCTCCATTTCCACCGGACTGCGCGTAAATATCACCACCATAAACGATGATTTTTCCACCACCGCGTCCGCACTGTCCATCACCGATACCAGCTCCATTTCTCCCACCTTTGGCAACAATCGTTCCACTGTAGATAACAATTTTTCCGAGTGTTCCCGCATCTGCATCCTTGTCACTTCCTGATGCACCGATAGCTGCGGCAGACTGTCCACCCATCGCAAAAAGTTTTCCTGTACCACTCAGAGAAAGTTCACACCCTTTCGGCACTTCAATACATGCTTTCTTCGCCGGCGAATTCAATGTCGTCGTTCCACTCAGCTGCAAATTCACCTTTGCTTTATTCGTAAGAGTGATCGGACTTCCTGCCGCCGTCGTAATGATAACATTGTCAAGTACGATTGTATGCGTTCCACCGGAAACCGTAATCGAATTTGTCGTCGATGTGCTGTTTCCGCTAATTGTATACGCCCCAGTGTAACTCTGTTTCTCGCCGTCACCAATCGTATAGCCATCTTCCTCAATCAAAATATTTCCTTCCAAAAGATCCAGAGTCTTTGTTGTCTCTGGTTTTTCCGGTTCCGGCTCTGTTGTCGGTACTGCCGTTGGCTCCGCTGTCGGTTCTGTACTTGGTTCTGCCGTTGGTTCCGTACTTGGTGTCGCCGTTGGCACTGTAGTCGGGGTTGCTGTTGGCACCGTGGCAGGTGTTGCCGTCGGTGTCGCCGTTGGCGTCGTTCCTTTTACCAAATTGATCAATGCCGTAAATGCTGCTTTTGGCATATAATTTTCATCAAACAGAGATGGGTAATACGGTCCATCATCCTTTTGCGTGTTTAACCAGGTATCCAAATCGGTCAGATTCCAGAATGTAACACCGCTTACATTAACATTGTTACTATTTTTCTGCGTAAGCACTATATTCATAAATTTAGAATATGCATTTGCTAACGTTTCCTGTCCGGATTCGGAATTGTCTTTGCTCGCAAAATCAAGTTCCGTAATCTGCACCTCATAGCCATTTTGCTTAAACAAATTCAACGCATTTTTAATATTGTCGCCATCGCTGACATTCAAGTTTGTCTGATGCGCCTGCATTCCCAAACCGTCGATCGTACCTGCTGCCTTGGCATCTGCCAGATATTTTACCACAGCTTTCATCTGTCCCGGAGACGCCATGCCTACATAATCATTGTAGAACAACTTTGCGCCGGATCCGGCCGCTGTCTGAGCTGCTCTTGCATATTCAAACGCTTTCGTAATGTAAGTACTGTCCTCTTCGCCAAAAATCGCTCCATAAAGACTCTTTGTACCTGTTCTCAGCTTACAGCCATTGTCATTGATCACCTCATTGACAACATCATACGCATATACCACACCCGGATATTTCGTCTCTGTGTATTGAATAATCTGCGTGATATAGCTCTGCATACGCTGTAACATTGTTTCTTCATCTACTAGATTGGTAATATTTGTCTTTGCCGTGCCATTTCCATCGTATTGGGCCTCGTAGCCTTCACAAAAATACCAATCTGGCGTCTGTGAATACCAAACCAATGTATGGAAACGCACTTGCAGATTATTTGCCTGCGCAAGACTTAAACATTTATCGATAATATCGGTGTTTATCACCGGCATGCCATCTGCGGAAGCCTTGGATTTTTCCTGATTCAAAAGGCTTTCCGGTTTCAATTCATCGCCAAATGTCACTCTGGTATAATGATGTTTAATAAACTGTAATATTTCATCATTTTTCAAATTATAACTGTACACTTCACATCCCATCGGGAATTGTTTGCTGTACGCTTCACTCAGGCTTTCTGTCGCAAGCACTTTGTCCAAATCAAGATGTTTTTCCGTTATGGAAATATTGTCCACGTAAAATTCACTTTGATAGTTTTGCATCTCAAAATACATATGAAGCTGTTTCACATCTCCCGGTGCTACCACCGTCGCTTGTATTTTCTTCCAATTTCCGGTAGGCACTTTCAATGACTGAATCGTCGTATATGTGATGTTTCCGGCAAAGTCCTCTGCCTGCCACATGCAATTGATCATGCGGTCACCACCAGCCTGATGTTTGACATAAGCTTCTATCGTATATGTAGTATAATCCGTTACATTATAAGTCACGTCAATCTGCGGACCGGCCCAGTTTTTCTCGCGATTCGATACTTTCAGGCAATAGTTATCATTGTAACCGCCCTCTGTAACGGTCAATGTTTCTTTTCCTTGCCGCCCGGTCACATACGTATTTTTTCCATCCTCAAAATCAAGTGAGAGTGCTTTTCCTTCTTCTGCCGGAATCGGTGTCCCCGGCACTTTTGTCGGCTCACTGCTTGGCTGTGTACTTGGGCTGCGTGCTCGGTGCCACACTTGGCTCTGCTGTCGGAACGCTGCTTGGTGCCACGGTCGGACCGATTGGTGGTTTCTCACTCGGCTGTGCAGATGGCTTCGCACTTGGTACCACACTCGGCTGTGCAGACGGTTGTTCGCTCGGCTTCACGCTCGGCTGTGCAGATGGCTTCGCACTCGGCTTCACACTCGGCTGTGCAGATGGTTGTTCGCTCGGTATCACACTTGGCTGTGCACTCGGCTGCATGCTCGGAACTGCACTCGGCTGCGTGCTTGGTGCTATGCTAGGCACTGTATTTGGTGTTTTCGTTTCCGTCGCATCCGGTTCTTTCGTCGAAATACTTGCTGCTTTTTTTACCGTCACACGGCATTTTAAAACATATTTCTTTCCACGATAACGAAAACGGCTCGTAACATAGGTTTTTCCTTTTTTCTTCGCCGTTATCTTTCCGGTTTTGCTAACCGTTGCAATTTTTTTATTCTTGCTTTTCCATGTAATCTTTGTCTTTTTATTGACATATTTTACTTTGACTTTTTTGGATTTTCCAACAGTCAGAACGACTGTTTTCTTAGATAATCTCGGTTTCTTTGCTGCTTCACTTTGTTCGGCCGGCGTGCACAATGCGACTATCATCGCAGTGATCAAAAGAACTACCAGCCACTTTGTTTGTTGACTTTTTCTTGCTTTTTCCATGCGTATTCCTCCAATTTGGTTTTCCAAAATTGTACTCCGACCATTATCATACTATTACCTACAATAAAACGTACTATTTTTCTCCAAATCACCCAGAATACAGGTTAGAAAAGCGACTGCTGCTACAATCGCCTTTCATAGTTCAATATTAACAAGTTTTTTTCGAAAAGTCAATCTTTTTTGTGCATTTTACACAATTTTTACACTTTATTCTCCCAGGCTTTTTATTTCAAAAAGGCATCGACACCATCGGCAATTCCTTTTACCATCTTTTTCTGGTAAGAAGCAGATGCCATTTTCAGGTCTTCGGCGCGGTTGCTCATAAATCCCATCTCAATAATCGTAACAGGGACTTTGCACCAATTGATGCCCGTCATCGTGTCGGTGTACATTACTCCGCGGTTTTTGGCACCTGTCGCCGCACAATATTTCCGAATCATTTTCTTAGAAAATTTCTGGCTGGCTTTGCGCACCTTTTTCGACATATATTTGTTGTTTCCTGTCGGAGCGATTGACAATGCACCGCTTACCGAAGTGCTTTCCGAAGAGTTCGCATGAATGCGGATAAATGCATCTGCCTTTGCCGCATTTGCCACTTTTGCACGCTCTACGTTGGAAATGTTGACATTGTGCTTTGTGCGCACCATGACTACTTTATAGCCTCTCGCCACCAGCTCTTTCTTTACTTTTTTCGCCACCTGCAGATTCAGCTGATATTCACCAAGTCCGCTTGCTTTTCCCGATGTCCCGGATGTTACCTTTGCTTTTTTCGTCGAAGAGCCCGGGCCGTTTGGCTCCAACGAACTGTTTCCGCGCAGCTGATGTCCGGCATCGATTGCCACCACTTTCTGTCCGTCTTTTGTCGCCGCCTGTGTCACTCCTCCGGTCATCATTACTCCCAGGATCAAACCTGCTGCCAATACTCGTAATTTCATTTCTTTCCCTTCCTTTCATTTTCATTGTACCTACAAAAAAAGAGCAAACACATAATGCATTTGCTCCTTCGTGCGGAGTATGGGACTTGAACCCACACGTCTTTGAGACACATGATCCTTAGTCATGCCTGTCTGCCAATTCCAGCAACTCCGCATACCACAGTCAAGCCGCGTCCACGACTTGACTGCTTGACTATTGTATCAAATAATTCTCCTTCTGTCAAGGATTTTTTTGATTTTTGTTAATTATTTTTCAAAAATAATTTTTGTTATTGTAACACTTCCGGCATATCCGGCTTTTCCGGCATTGATAACAACATAAGGATTGGTTCCCGCTGCCTCTTTGACTTTATCAAGATTTACAACAAATACGCCTTCTTCGTTCACGCCATATTTCGGATCTGCCACTTCTTTGCCCTCTACTTTGTGTCCCACAATTCCATGGAACTCAAATGTTGGATCCGATGCCGTAAATTCAATTCGGCAAGTGCTGTATTTTGAAAAATCGATATCTTCCGGCAATAACACTTTTGCTGTAGGCGCATACTGAGACATGCCGCTTTCTACATAGCTTACAGCCTTTGGAAGTGTGTTCACTAAGCTGTCATCTCCTACCATAATGGACTTATAGGTAAATGTGCCTTTGAATCCTGCTGTTGCTGTAGAAACATGCATATACACTTTATCCTCTGCTCCAATTTTGGCAAAAGCTGCATCATTTACTTCTATCTCAACACTTCCTCCGGTTTTTCCATAGGCATCCAGAACAGCCGGCGAATTCCATTGATCTCCCGTTTTTAATCCAATATTGAATCCCTGTGTGGCTGCAACATCCGTATCGCCCTCCACAGCTGTATAATTCAATACAATTTTACATCCGGCAGATAATTTTGTCTTATCAATTTCAAAGACTCCCATCGAACTATACTGAGCGAATCCATTTGGCACGTAAGCAAAAGAAGCTCCTTCTCCAAGGGCACTGCCTTCCAGAACCAATTTTGTCTCTTCCCGCTTCGTAACATCGTCTGTTTCGACGTTTGACGTATCTGCTCCCGGTGTCTCTATGCCCGGCTCCGGTTCGGATGGTTTCGGTGTTTCAGCAGGCGCAATCGGCTCAATTGTAATATCCGGCACCGTCTGTCCTTCCGGTAAAAGTGCCACACGCAAGATTTTAACTTTCCCCGCATAACCGGCTTTTCCGGCATTGATAACGACAAACGGATCTGTCCCGTTCTCTTTCAATACATTATTCAATGTAATCTGGAACATTCCCTTGGATACTGCGCCATACTGTGGATCCGTCACTTCCGCTCCGTTCACTTTATGACCCACGATTCCGTGGAATTCAAAAGAAAGATCCGACGCCGTAAAGTCAATGCGGCAAGTTTTGTATTTACTAAAATCAACGTCTGCCGGCAGATTTACTTTTGCCGTTGCTGCGTATTGATTCAATCCGTTTTCCACATAGGTATAAGCAGAAGGAAGTTCTTTTACAAGACTTTCCGTACCGGCTTTTACACTTGTATATGTAAAGGTTCCTTTGAAACCGGCTGTCGCGGTGGAAACATGCATGTACAATTTCTCTCCGGCATTGATTTTCTCCATTTTTGTGCTATCCATAGAGATCTCAATCTTTCCACCTGACTGGTCATATACATCACAAACCGCCGGTGAATTCCATTTATCTCCTGTTTTCAGCCCCACATTAAACTTCTGGCTGTCAGCAACGTCTGTATCCCCTTCTTTTGCTTCATATGTCAATGTAATGGTGCTGTCTTTTGTTAGACTTGTTTTGTCAATCTCAAAAACACCAACAGACTGATACTGCGCCGCCCCATTTGCCTTATACGTAAAGTCTGCGCTTTCTCCAAGGGCATCCCCTTCAATCACAAGTGCTTTCGGTGCTTCTGTCGGTGTCTGACTCGTTTCCGGTGCCTTACTTGTCTCCGGTGCCTTGCTTTCTTCCGGTGCCTTACTTGTCTCCGGTGCCTTGCTTGTCTCCGGTGCCTTGCTTGTCTCCGGTGCCTTGCTCGTTTCCGGTGCCTTGCTTGTCTCCGGTGCCTTGCTTGTTTCCGGTGCCTTGCTTGCTTCCGGTGCCTTGCTTGCTCCCGGCGCTTTACTTGCTTCCGGTGCTTTGCTTGCTTCCGGCGCTTTTACAGATTTTACCGTAACAACGAGAGTCTTTTTCACTCTCTTTTTCCCATTGATCATGGTCACAGTAATTTTCGCTTTTCCTGCTTTAAGCCCTTTTACCGTAAGACCTTTCGCAGATTTTTTCGTGATCTTTACGACTTTCTTTGCCTTTGCTTTCATTTTACATTTGATTTTTTTGGCATTTTTAATCGTAACTTTTTTGCTGCCTCCAACCCGAACTGAAATTTTTGTCTTGCTGAGTTTCGGCTTT
>ULUP01045095.1_pt1 | contig 10734 bp, 8 predicted proteins | sample 1958581 | NCBI WGS metagenome assembly ULUP01 (sample SAMEA4835763, study PRJEB28245) | human gut metagenome | biome: gut microbiome; material: fecal sample | place: Denmark | collected 2008 | reverse complement strand
GCCCTGCAATATCGCCGAAGCCATACCGGTAATTCCGAGACCTATCATCGCTCCGAACGTAGCCCAACCCGCTCCGATAGAACCGATTTTCATTACGGCGAGAACGAAGCCGTAAATACCCTGCGTTGCGGGGAGAAGAGCGAGAACGATTATCTTCGAGAACTTCTTGTTATCCTCCGCAAGTACGCCCGCGGCAGCCGAACCCGTCTTGTAAAGACCGATGGCAGATCCGCATCCGCAGAGAATCATACAGAGCGAAAGCCCTAAAATGCCGATTACTTTTTCCATTTTTAATTTCCTCCGAAATTTGTTTTTTATTTTATTTCTAAGCCGATAATCGACTTATAGACCGTTTTTTAACGTTTATTAAGCCTTTATATAAACGTGTTCGCCGCTTCTTCCCAAGGGGGTAAACAATTCGCCCTCGCCCTCGTAGAACCTGCCGAAGAACTCGACGTACTGAAGCCTCGAATCGTGTATGAACGCCCCTAAAAGGCTCATCGCGAGGTTAAACAGGTTGCCCGCGATTATTACGATTACGCCGAAGATTATCCCTACGATACCATTCGGGAACAGAAGGTCAATCGCTAAGTTATTCGTGAATATCGAGGCGATTTGCGCGCCCGAAAGCATAAGTCCGTAAAGTCTCGCGTACGAGAGTATGTCCGAAACGTAGTTGATAAGTCCGTATACGGACGAGAAAGGTTTGGTAAATTTTGCGAGAACGCCCTTTTCGCTTATACCCGCCGTAAGCACGCCGAGTACGATAAAGCCTATCGCTATATAACTGCCGTATTTTGTCAGAAATTCTTTATTCGACGCCATACCGAACACGGCGACTACGAAAGCGAGAAGCCCTACCGCCCACACAAGACCCGAGAATATACCCTCGAGATACTGCTTTCTGCCGAAGCATTGAACGGCTTTCATTATAAGACTGACCGCTATCTGAATCGTTCCGAGACCTAAACACCACATCAGGATTTTCGGCACGGACACGCCCATTATACTCGTTGGCGAAGAAATCGCGTCGAGATGTTCGGCGTAAAAGTTGTTGTACGCCGACCCTTCGCCGAACGCCGTACGAAGTATCGGATATCCGAACCAACTGTCGAATAACGCTCCGAACAAAAGGGCGAAGAATCCGCCGTAAGCGAACACCTTAGCCATACGCTTTAAAGACGTTCCGTCTCTTTGTTTGGAAGCGATTAAAAAGCCGCCGAGTATCATTAAAATACCGTACCCGAAGTCCGCCATTATAAGCCCCATAAACAGCGAGAAGAAAAAGGACATCACCGCGTTCGGATCGAGCGCGCCGTAGGCAGGCACCGAATACATATTCGTGACCGCCTCGAAATTGCTCACCGCCCCGCCGTTTTTCATAAGCGTGGGAGCGAACTCGTCCCGAGGTATCGTATCGAACCCGATTTCGCACGCCCTTACGACGTTCGTCACCGCTTCGCGTACTTTTCCTTCACTTTCCGTCGGAACGTACGCTTCCATTATGAAGGTCGAATTTGTCTTTAAAAGCGTTTCGTCCGCCTGCGACTTTTCATTTAAGTATGCGAGATAATCGACATATACCTTGACTTCTTTGGAGCGTTGACACTTTTCCGCCGCCGATATGGCAACGTTTTTGAGTTCCCCGTCAATCTCCCCGATTTTTAAGTCAAGCCCGTTTATAACTTCTTTCGCCGTCTCGCCTTTATCGAACGGGCATTTCGTAAACCCGTTTTCGGCAAGTATTTTCTCGGTTTCCTCCGCAACCCCTTTATAGGCGACTACGGCGTATATCTCGCCCGCGCCCGAATCGGCTTCCGCAGAATATTCCACAGTCCCGAGTTCGTCGAGACTTTTCTTTAAATTGTCGATTTTGTCCGACGGAATAATTCCGAGAAAAACCGACGTCTTTTTAGTCGATTTGTAAACCGAAAACTTCACGTTAAGCCCTTCGTACGGCTCGTAAGACTTACGCCTTTCGACCGTTTTCGCGCGCTCGGCTTTCAGTTCCGCTTTTTTTTCGGACAGTTTTTCGACTTCGACCAAAAACTCCTCGGTTTTATCGGCGTTTCTGCCCGCAGCGAAAAACTCGTCGAGCGTAACCTCGAATCCGTCTTTCGCTATACCCTCGCCTCTCTCGGTCTTGTCGAGCGATTCCGTTTCGTCGGCGAGAAATTCGAGGCACTTGTTCGCCCGTTCGATTTTCTCGGTAAAATTCGGGGATAAATCCGCAGGGTACGGCGTGGCGTACTCCTTTTCTGTCTGCGTTTTTATCTGCGCCGCGCCCGTTTTCTGCAACGCGTCGTACACTTTCTCCTTGTCGGAAAGCAGCGCGACGAGCGTCATTCGGGACATCTCAGCAATCGCCATTTCTTATCCTCCCGAAAAGATCTTCCGAAAGTTCTTCGACCTTGCCGCTTTTCTCTGTCTTATACTTTTCCGCTTCCGCTTCAGCGGTTTCGAGCGTCTTTCCGAAATGCTGCGAGCATGCGTTTTTAGCCGACAAAACCTTGTCGGCTTTTTTAACTCTCGCGTTCAGAAAGGCGATTTCCTTTTCCTCTTTCGCCTTTTTGTCGGCGTTCGCCCTTATTTCTCTCGCGACCGCTTCGCTTTCCGATTTGATGTTCTCGGCGTTTTTTTCGGCTTCCGCTACTTTTTTGAGTATTTCTTCTATCATAACGACTCCAAAATAACCTTTTTTCCGCTTTTTTTGAAAAAAAGCCCGTCACAAAATTAAAATTGCGACAGACTCCACCCTTGAAATTTACGGCTTAATTCTACAACTTTTCGCGTTTTCTGTCAATTCTTTTTTGTGAAATATCGGAAATATTATTCATTTTTAAATATTACCGCGAAAGTATTTACAAATCGCAAATAATATGCTATAATAGCAACTATAATATTATTAAGGAGTATTTATTTCTTTATGGATTCAGACGGAAAACCCCCTCCCGGCAGTCAGAACGTAACGATTTACGTTATTATTCTGATTGCCTTGCTTATTTTGTCGGCATTTTTCTCGGCAACCGAAACCGCGTTCACTTCGCTCAACAGAGCAAGGCTTAAAGTCTTTGCGGACGACGGCAACAAATCGGCTAAAAAAGCCCTTAAATACACGGAAAATTACGACAAACTACTCTACACGATTTTAATCGGAAACAACATCGTAAATCTCACCTTGGCTACGATTTCCACGTTGCTGTTCTCCGAAATCATAAAATCTTCCGCCAGCCTCGCGGCGACGCTTTCGACGATTATTTCTACGATTACGGTACTTATTTTCGGCGAAATAACGCCCAAGACGCTCGCGAAGGAATCTCCCGAAAAGGTTGCGATGTTCGTCTGCCCCATCGTTGACTTCTTCACGATAATTCTCTACCCGTTAAACCTCATATTTACGGGTTGGAAGGCTCTTATGAAGAAAGTTTTCAAGTTTAAAGGGGACGACGTCATCACCGAAGAGGAACTTCTCACATACATAGAAGAAGCGAAAGAGGACGGCACGCTCGACAACAACGAAAAAGAACTTTTATCGAGCGCGATCGAGTTCAACGACGCCGAAGTCGGCGATATTCTCGTCCCGAGAGTAAACATTATCGCCGTGGAAGAAAACACGCCGATGGACGAGATCAGAGAGAAATTTTCGGAACACGGCTTTTCGAGAATGCCCGTATACAGAAATTCTATCGACAGCATTATCGGTATGATTCACGAAAAGGACTTCTACGCCGCTTTTATGAATAAAGCCGAGAACGTAAAAGGCATCATAACCTCGATGGCTCTCGCTACCGAACATATGAAAATTTCCGTTCTGCTCCGCAGTATGCAAAAGCAGAAAGTTCACATGGCGACGGTAGTAGACGAATACGGCGGTACCCTCGGTATTGTCACCTTGGAGGACATTTTAGAAGAACTCGTCGGCGAAATATGGGACGAACACGACGAAGTGGTAAACTATTTTACCAAACTCGACGAAAACACCTATCTCGTGGACGGCAACGCCGAACTTACCGAGTTTTGCGAACTCTTCTCTCAGGAAGAGGACGAAGAGAGCGATTCGAATACGGTCAGCGGCTGGATAATCGAAAAATGCGGGGATATTCCCCCTATCGGTTTTTCGTTCGACTATAATAACCTCACGATCTCGGTAACCAAACGCAACCTTAAAAAGGTACTCGAAATCAAAGTCGTTATAAACGCGGTCGAGGACGAAGAAACGAAAGAAGAAGAATAATTAAAAATTCAAAGGCGATCGGGGACGCGAAGTTGCCGTAGATTGAGTTTATCTCTCTAAGCAAAAAACGTTTCCCCGATTTATTTTATAAATATATCGTCTGCATATCGTTGCAGACGCGATAATTCACAGGTATACAGTATGTTTAAAGCGATTGCCGACAAATTAATAGGCGGAAACGACGTAAACGACCCGAAAATACGCAAAAAATGCGGCTTGTTCACGGGGATAACAGGCATTGCCGTCAACGTTACCCTCTGCGCTATAAAGATTGCGGCGGGCTTGATTTCCGGCGCAATTTCAATCGTATCCGACGGTATAAACAACCTTTCCGACGCAGGCTCGTCGATTATTACTCTTTTCGGTTTTAAACTCGCGAGCAAGAAGCCAGACAAAGAACACCCGTTCGGTCACGGCAGAATGGAATACTGCGCCGCGCTCGGCGTTTCCGTTATCATTCTTATCGTAGCAATCGAACTGATGTCCGCTTCGATTAAAAAAATCGCAAATTTCGAACCGTATACGTTCGATTCTTCAGCGGCGGCAATAATCACTTTCGCCGTACTGGGCTTTTCGATAATCGCTAAGTTATGGCTCGGGATTTTAAACTTATCCCTTGCGAACAGAATCGACTCTATCGCAATGAAAGCGACCGCCAAAGACAGTTTTTCGGACTGTCTCGCAACGTCGATAGTTATCCTCTCCGCGATACTCTCGTTCTTTTTTAAAAACGTTCCGTTCGACGGAATAGCGGGCGCAATCGTCTCGGTATTTATCGCGTGGTCGGGTATAGATTCCATAAAGGGCGTCGTCGATTTACTGCTCGGCGAAGCCCCCGACCCGAAACTCGTAAAAGGCGTTTCCGATTACGTTTTAAACTACGATAAAAAACGCGTCACGGGTATTCACGACGTAATGATTCACGACTACGGTCCGGGGAGAAAAATTATCGTACTTCACGCAGAAGTCCCCGCCGAGGGTGATATTCTGCAAATTCACGATACCATCGACAACATAGAACGAGGACTTGAAAAGAAGTTCGATTGTCTTGCGACGATTCATATCGACCCCGTCGTTACTTCGAGTCCGAGGCTCAACGCGATTAAAGAAGAATGTCGGAAAATAGTAGCCGAAATCGACCCCGGGTTTACCCTGCACGATTTCAGAATGAACGAGGGCGACACTCACGCGAATGTTATTTTCGACCTCGTGATAACTAACGAAACCAAACTTTCCGAAAAGGAAATCAAAAATATAGTGACGGAAAAAATCAAGAAATACGACGATAAACTCAACGCGATTATAACCGTCGAACACTCGTTCGTATAATTTATATAGTTTAAATCCGATTTATACGGTTTAAATCGCGACGTAAGCCCGATTTAAAAAATACCGAACAGGAAATAAGGAAGTAAGAAAATGAAAACGTTTATTACGCTGTGTCTTTTGTTCATTCTCGGAGGAACGCTCGGCTGGACGCTCGAACTGTTTTTCAGAAGAATAGTACATAAAAAATGGGTCAACCCCGGATTTTTGGCGGGTCCGTGCCTGCCTTTGTACGGTACGGGCGTCGTATGTCTGTACCTTATCTGCTCTATCGATTACGGCTTTATCGAAAACGAAATTTTAAGGGCTATTTTCGTAATATTTATCATTACCGTTTCGATGACTCTCGTCGAATATATTACGGGCTTGATTTTCATTAAAGGAATGAAAGTCAAGTTGTGGGACTATTCTGACAGACCCGGAAATATTCAGGGGATTATCTGCCCGTTATTCACCTTTTTCTGGGGGCTTATAGGGGCGGCGTATTACATTTTCCTGCATCCGCTCTTCGTAAAGGCGGTAAACTGGATAAACTACAACGAAATTTATTCGTTTTTCTTAGGAATTTATTTCGGAATATTTATAATCGACGTATTCTACTCGTTCAACGTCGTGTCCAAGATAAGAAAATGGGCAACCGAAAACGACGTAGTCATAAAACTCGAGGAATTCCGACTTTCTCTTAAACTGAAAGCCGATAAAATCAAGCAGAAGTACAACTTTATGTTATCGTTCAGAACGAAAAAATCGTTAGGCGAGGAACTAAACGACTTCAACGAAAGTAAATCTGCGAAAGACAATGAACCTGTTAAAGAAATAACCGAACAAGGTTAAAAAATCCAATAAATAGAAAGGCTTGATATGCTAAACGACTCATCTTCACAAAAACTAACCTTTAAACAAACCCTTTGGATATCGGGCATGTTGTTCGGTCTCTTTTTCGGCGCAGGAAACCTGATTTTCCCTATCTATATGGGAAGTCTGGCAGGAAGTAAAACGCTCGTCGCTCTGATCGGCTTTCTGATTACGGGCGTAAGTTTGCCTCTTCTCGGCGTTACGTCGATCGGCGTAAGCAAAAGCGAAGGACTTATAGGACTTTCCGCAAAAGTCGGCAAGGGATACAGTTATTTTTTCACCTGCGCGCTTTACCTTACGATAGGACCCTTTTTCGCGATTCCCCGCTGCGCGACCGTACCGTACACCGTGGCAATCGAACCCCTGTTCGGCGGCGCAAACACGGGCGTTGTCCTTGCGATATTTTCGGCGATGTTTTTCGCCGTCGTACTCGCGTTTTCTCTGTTCCCCGGTAAAATTCTGACTTGGGTAGGAAAAATTCTGACGCCGCTTTTTCTCGGTTTTCTGAGCGTTCTCGTAATAGCGGCTATAATTAAACCCATGGGGAAGATGTCTACCGTTCCGCCCGTCGGAGATTACGCGCAAAAAGCGTTTACGACAGGATTTTTAGAGGGATACAATACTATGGACGCCTTAGCAAGTCTTGCTTTCGGCATAATTATAATCGACGTGTTAAGAGAACACGGAATAAACGTGCCTGCCGCGATTGCTAAAAACACCGCAAAGGCAGGGTCTTTCTGCTGCGTTTTGATGGCTCTTATTTATCTGTTCGTTTCCGTCATAGGCGCGCAAAGCGGCGCGATTTTTTCGTCAAGCGCAAACGGCGGCGAAGTCTTTCAGAAGGTGAGCAAACACTATTTCGGAAACGTCGGAATAATAATTTTAGCGTTTATCGTAACGCTCGCTTGTTTAAAAACGGCGGCCGGGCTTGTTACGGGCGCGTCGGGAACGTTCAAATCTCTCTTCCCGAACTTTATTCCGTATAAGGCGTGGGCAGTCGTTTTTTCCGTCGTTTCGTTTTTGATAGCAAACCTCGGTCTGACGGCGATTATAAACTACTCGATACCCGTTTTGATGTTCCTTTATCCGCTCGCGATCACTCTTATTCTTTTAGGATTGTTCGGCTTTGCGTTCGGACACAGGCGTTGCGTATACCTGACCACTACCGTATTCACTTTGATTGCCGCCGTGTTCGACTTTATCGCCGCCTTGCCGAAAGACGTATTGAAAGCGTTGCGGTTGACCGAGACGATTAGTTTTATGAAAGAGTATGTTCCTCTGTTTAAATACGGTTTGGGCTGGCTTATCCCCGCCGTTATAGGAGTTTTCGTCGGTCTCGTCATAGCGTATTTAACGAGAAAGCGTTACTCTGCCGCTCAACCGACGGAAAACGCGACGGAGAACACGACGGAGAACACAATGGAAAATACAGCGGAACAATAATAAGTCGGAAAAAACAAACAGTAAAAACCGAGATTTCTGAAAATAACCGAAATCTCGGTTTTATTTTAAAAAAATATATACGCAGTATGGGACGACGACTTTTAGTTGGCGTCCCGTCTTTGTTATTCCTTTCGTATGGGACGGTGCCCCGACGTACCGTCTTTGTTATTCATTTCGTAGGGGACGGCGCCCCGACGTCCCGTTTTGTTAAATCTTTGGTCTGAGTGAGAAGATTTGTAAGGAAGCGAAGCGACGGAATAGCGATTGTTCGGACAACGAAATTCCATTTCCTTCACCGCCTTTGCGTCCGCAATCGCGTCACTTCCGAGAAGGAAGTTCACACTTTCGCTTTATGTGAAAGTGTAACAAAAAGAGAAACCACGGCAAGCCGTGGCTCCTCTTTTTGTTAAATCTTTGGTCTGAGTGAGAAATGTTGCCGTTTCCCGTAAACGGGAACCCCTCGGCAAGGTTCGCAATATAGTTGCGAACGTGAACCAAATTTTTCCGTACCGATTTTATTTTATCGTCTCATTTTACTTCTTTTCTTCATCTTATTTACTTTACGAAAATTTTGGTTCACATCTACAGAATTCAGACCACGATAAAAGGGTGACGATTTCCGTCACCCTTTTATCGTGGTCTGAGTGAGAAGATTTGAACTTCCGGCCTCTTGAACCCCATTCAAGCGCGCTACCAAACTGCGCTACACCCAGTTAACTGCAGCCCTTTCCCGAACTGCCTATAAATTATATAACAAATTCAAAAAAATGTAAACACTTTTAAGGCGTTTTTACGTTATTTTTTAAAATTCGTCTACAGTCTTTCTCTCAAACAACTTCAACAACTCTTCAAGCGGCTCCTTTTGTCCGTATATTATGTTATACACCGCGTTCGTTATAGGAAGTTCCACTTTGTATTTCTCGCCGAGCAGTTTCAACGCCTTGGTTGTCGATACTCCCTCAGCCAACTTCGTAAACGGCTTCTTGCGGTATAAGTCCTCGCCGTATTGTCTGTTGTTGGAATATTCCGAAAACAAAGTGGTCTCATAGTCTCCTAAATGACAAAGCCCGTAAGCAGATAATTCGTTGCCGCCCATCGCCTTTATAAGCCGAGCGACCTCTCTCGCCCCGCGCGCCATAAGCGGTCCTTTAAGCGTACATAAATCGCCTCCGTCGAGTATGCCCGCCGCAATTCCCATAACGTTCTTAGCCGCCGCGCCTACTTCGCTGCCTATTACGTCGCCGCCATAATAAAACCGTATGAGTTTACTCTTAAACCCATCCGCAAGTCTCCTTATAAGTTCCTTGTCGTACCCGTCGATTACCATACAGTTCGGCTTGCCTTTCGTAAACTCCTGTATATGCCCCGGTCCGACCCAAACCGCAACTTTGGATTTGTCGTAACCGTCCTCAATCATAATTTCCGAAAGCCTTTTACCCGTGTTCTCCTCTAAGCCTTTCATACAAAGCACGATAGGCTTTTCGTCCGCTCCGTAAGCCTTTATTTCGCTTGCAAACTCGCGAAGAGCCTGCGACTTTATCGAGATAATGAGCGCATCGGAATTCTCTATGGCATACTTCAAATCGGATGAAAGCGTGATTTTATCGGACAGTTCGACGTACTCGTTTCTGCCCGTCTCTTTGAGTTCGGTAAAAGCCCTGCCGCCTTCTCTGCCCCATTGAATAACGCTATGACCCGTTTCGGCTAAATACCAACCGATAAACGAACCCCATCTCCCGCATCCGAATACGCCAACTTTCATACAAAAACCCCTCTATAAGTCGATAAAAGCGATGTTTTACTTATTATCGCCGTTCGCTTCCGAACTTTGTTTTTCTTTCTTTTTGAACGTAAATTTCTTCTCTTCGCCCCTTAGTAGCCTGCCGATGTTTTTATAATGCAACACGATAATAAGAGCCGCCGCAAAAATGCTCACGACGAGTTTCGAGACGTAAAAATTCGCTACGTTGCAAGCGGTAAAAACACCGTAGAGAACGGGAAGCCCTAACGCCGCGCACATCGAACTGATAGAAACTATATGAGTGAATATAAATACGACTATAAACACGGCTATAACGAGCAGAAAAATACGCCAGTCGACCATTAAAGCGATAGCCGCGCCTACCGTAACGCACTTACCGCCCTTAAACGAAAAGTAAATCGGGAACGCATGACCGATGAGACAAGCCGCGCCCGCTAAAGACATATAATTTGCGTAACGATCGGGGTTTTTGTCCCATAAATAACAAAACAGGTACGCAAGCCCCATAGAGAGAAAGGCTTTAAAAATATCGCCCAGAAGGACGAAAAGACCGCCTTTCAAGCCATATACTCTTGCCATATTCGTCGCGCCCGCGTTACCGCTTCCGTGCTTTCTGACGTCGCTCCTGAAAATCGCGCCCGATAAAATTACGGACACGCTGACCGACCCGAGCAAATACCCGATTAAACCGCAAATCAAGCCAAGCCACCAAATCATATCGTATCGCCTCCGTTTCCTTAGTTATATAACACATCTTGTATTTTACAACATATATTCCGGCTTGTCAATTATTTAAATATTTACGCAGAAAATAACGCAAGATTTACACAAAAGCGAGAATTATTCTCATGATAAAAGCGGACAAGAAACCTTGTCCGCTTTTTACTTTTTTCGTTAAATAACTCGCTATTATTCCATAACGGCAGTTGCGCCTGCTTCTTTGAGTTTCGCAACCATCTTCTCTGCGTCTTCCTTCGGAGCCGCTTCCTTTACTACGCCGCCTTTTTCGACAAGGTTCTTCGCGTCTACCAAGCCAAGTCCGGTGATTTCTCTTACCGCTTTGATAACGGCAATCTTGTTTCCGCCGACTTCCTTCAATACTACGTTGAATTCG
>ULUP01024059.1_pt1 | contig 10760 bp, 10 predicted proteins | sample 1958581 | NCBI WGS metagenome assembly ULUP01 (sample SAMEA4835763, study PRJEB28245) | human gut metagenome | biome: gut microbiome; material: fecal sample | place: Denmark | collected 2008 | reverse complement strand
AATATGCAGAGCATCCGGTTTCTTATTATCAGACTGGGGATGTTTTTCAGATGGAGTACAAAAATGGAAACCAAAAAGATTACGAAGTCATTGGAGAAGCACTGATGCCATATGCATTGGATTATCCGTATGCAGACCTTATCTATATTACGGTATTAGTTCCAGAAGATGAGTATATTACCCAGACGGGAAATGAATCAGCCATGTATGCTGCCATCGATGCAAAGAAGGGCGAGGACAAGAAGATAAAAGAATACATTGATGAAAATATTTTGAAAGAAAATGATATGATCAATGTTTTTTCTGTATTGGATATGAAGGCGAGCTTTAGGCGGTTTGTCAGTAAATATTATATGATCGGTAGTTTGCTTGTCGTTATTTTAGCCTTTATTGGCATTATGAATTTCTTTAATACAACAGCAACTTCTGTAATTAGCAGAAAAAAAGAACTGGCACTTTTGGAAGTTGTTGGAATGACGAAAAAACAGATATCGAAAATGCTAGTGGCTGAGGGATTCCTATATTTGGGAGGCGCATTTATGATTGCAGTATTGTTAGTTGTGGTTGGAGCAAAGCAGATTTTAATAAATACGCTTGGTACAGCATTTTTCTTTCAACTGCATCTTACAATCGTGCCGTGCCTGCTTATGGTTCCGATATTAAGTGGAATTGCATATGCGATTCCAAAGTATCAGTTTAAAAAGATGAGTCAGGAAAGTGTAGTTGAAAGAATTCGTAAGGAATAATAACAATATATAAATCAGGCGTATGGAAGTATATTAAAGAAGAGCGGCATGACAATGGTAGAAATTGCGAAGCGGAACAATGTCAGTGAGCGGACGATTTATAGGTATAAAGAATATAAAAGGTCGTCAGGAATTTATGCGGATGCTGAATGATATTGAAGACGGCAGAGGATGAAGTGAAAATTATTCAAATGGTTTTTGACAGGTATATTCATACCAATGATGGAATCAATGGTGTGGCAAATTATCTGAACAATCATGGATTATAATGCAAAAAAATTGATTGTATAAAAGAAATGTGTAAGTTATAATATAGGTGTGGTCAGATGCCTTTTGGGGGACGACAATATTTGTTACAAAAAGGAGAAAGACCAGTGAATACAGAATTGAAAAATGAAGTGAAAGCGATTATTGCAGGAAAAGAACCTGCACTTGCATAAAGTTATGTAAGAAAAAGAGCCTTTGAGTTAAAATGACTTGGAGGCTCCTGTTATTTTTCAGTAAGGAGTTAGGAGTAGTAAATGGATATTAATAGACAGCAGAAAGCTCCAATTTATGAGGCACTTGAGGAATTTAAAAAAAGAAGAGTGGTTCCATTTGACGTGCCTGGGCACAAAAGAGGCAGGGGAAACCCGGAACTGGTACAGCTGCTTGGACAAAAGTGCGTGGAACTGGACGTAAATTCCATGAAACCACTGGATAATTTGTGCCATCCGGTTTCTGTTATCCGCGAAGCAGAAGAACTGACGGCAGATGCATTTGGCGCAGAAAATGCATTCCTCATGGTTGGGGGAACGACATCGGCAGTGCAGGCAATGATATTGTCAACCTGTAAGGCGGGCGATAAAATTATATTACCGAGAAATGTCCATAAAAGTGCACTTAATGCACTGGTGCTCTGTGGGGCAGTTCCGGTTTATGTGAATCCGGAGATGAATGCGAAACTTGGAATTTCTCTCGGAATGGAAATAGACCAGGTTGCCAGGGCGATTGAGGAAAACCCGGATGCAAAAGCGGTTCTGGTAAACAATCCGACGTATTACGGGATATGTTCAGACCTCCGGGCAATCGTAAAACTTGCTCATTCCAGAGGAATCAAGGTGCTTACAGATGAAGCACATGGGACGCATCTGTATTTTGGGGAAAACCTTCCGGTATGTGGTATGGCAGCAGGCGCAGACATGTCTGCCATCTCCATGCACAAATCCGGGGGAAGCCTTACACAAAGCTCCATCCTTCTTACCGGGAAAGCGGTAAAAGCAGATCATGTCAGGCAGATTATCAATCTGACACAGACAACCAGTGCATCGTATCTCCTTTTATCGAGTCTTGATATTTCAAGAAGAAATCTTGCGTTGCGGGGAAGAGAATCTTTTGCCAGAGTTGCAAAAATGGCAGAATATGCCAGAAATGAAATTAATTCTATTGGCGGTTACTATGCCTATGGGCGTGATCTGGTAAATGGAACCAGCATTTACGATTACGATGTCACCAAGCTGTCCGTTTATACATTGGATATCGGGCTTGCCGGAATAGAAGTATATGACCTGCTCCGGGATGAATATGACATACAGATCGAATTCGGTGATATCTGTAATATCCTTGCGTATATTTCCATTGGTGACAGAATTCAGGATATTGAGAGACTCGTAGGGGCATTGCAGGATATCAAGAGGTTATACAGCAGGGACAGGACGGGGCTTTTGTCCGGGGAATATATCAATCCGGAGGTGGCGGTATCTCCGCAGAAAGCTTTTTATGCAGAAAAAAAATCGCTAAGTATAAAAGATTCCGTGGGATGCATCAGTGGAGAGTTTGTCATGTGCTACCCACCGGGGATTCCGATTCTTGCCCCAGGGGAACGGATTACAAAAGAGATTGCGGAATATATTCTGTATGCAAAAGAAAAAGGATGCTCTATGCAGGGAACCGAAGATCCGGCAGTGGAATATCTTCAGGTACTGGCATGAGTGGCAACAGGAGGTAAAGATATGCAAATGTGGTTTTCGGAATATCATACAGTTAATGTAAAACTGGATGTCCGGATAGAGGAGCAGCTTTTTTCGGGGAAAAGTGAATATCAGAAGATAGATGTATTTAAATCCTATGAATTTGGAAAAATGGCAGCATTGGATGGTGAAATTGTTTTTTCCGATGCAGATGAATTTATATATGATGAAATGGTGACCCATGTGCCGATGGCAGTCCATCCCAATGCAAAAAAAATTCTGATTATCGGTGGCGGGGATGGGGGTGTGGCGAAAGAACTCATAAAATACCCGTTTGTTGAAAAGATTGACGTGGTAGAAACCGATAAAATGTTTGTTGATGTATGCAGAAAATTTTTCCCGGAGGTGGCATGTGGATTAGAGGATCCCAGAATTTCAATGTATTATGATGATGGGCTTAGATTTCTGCGTGGGAAAAATGATGAATACGATCTGATCATCAACGATTCAACAGATCCATTGGGGCACACGGAAGGTCTATTTACAAAAGAATTTTACGGAAGCTGTTATAAAGCTCTCCGGGAGGACGGAATCATGGTGTATCAGCATGGAAGCCCGTTTTATGACGAGGATGAGGCTGAATGCCGGAAAATGCACAGAAAAGTCTACAAGTCATTCCCGATCAGCCGGGTATACCAGGCACATATCCCGACCTGTCCTTCCGGGTACTGGTTATTCGGATTCGCTTCTAAAAAGTATCATCCGCTGAATGATCTTGATGCAGAAAGATGGGATGCACTTGGAATGAAAACATGGTACTATACTACAAATTTACACCGGGGGGCATTTATGCTTCCAAAATATGTAGAGGACTTACTTGAAGAGGAAGAAACCCGGTAAAACAAATGATACAGGAGGAATAAAAATGAGCAGATTACTTATTATTGGATGTGGCGGTGTTGCACAGGTGGCAATCAGAAAATGCTGTCAGAACAGTGAAGTTTTCACGGACATCATGATTGCAAGCCGTACCCTGTCAAAATGTGACGATTTAAAGGCAAAACTTGAAGGGAAAACAGCTTCCAGAATTGAGACGGCAAGGGTTGACGCGGATAACGTGGAAGAATTAAAAACACTGATCCGTTCGTACCGGCCGGATGCAGTGCTCAATGTGGCACTCCCTTATCAGGATCTTACGATTATGGATGCATGTCTTGCCTGTGGAGTTGACTATATTGATACCGCAAACTACGAGTGCGAGGATACGCAAGATCCACAGTGGAGGGAAATTTATGAGAAGCGGTGCAAAAAACTGGGATTTACCGCTTACTTTGATTATTCCTGGCAGTGGGCTTATCAGGAAAAATTCAAGGAGGCAGGACTTACCGCAATTCTTGGAAGCGGGTTTGACCCTGGTGTCACATCGGTATTTACGGCATATGCGCAGAAACATTATTTTGATGAAATCCACACCATTGATATACTTGACTGTAATGGCGGAGATCATGGATATCCGTTTGCCACAAACTTTAATCCGGAGATAAATCTTCGGGAGGTATCCGCTAACGGTTCCTACTGGACGGATGGGCACTGGGTAGAAACCGAGCCGATGGAGTGGCGGGCACAGTATAATTTTGACCAGGTCGGAGAAAAAGATATGTATCTTCTCCACCATGAGGAAATAGAATCCCTTGCCAAAAATATTCCGGGTGTGAAAAGAATTCGATTTTTCATGACGTTTGGACAGAGTTATCTTACACACATGAAATGCCTTGAGGATGTGGGAATGCTCCGGACAGATCCGATTATGGTAGACGGAAAAGAAGTGGTGCCGTTACAGGTGTTAAAAGAACTGCTTCCGGATCCGGCATCACTTGGACCACGGACAGTAGGGAAGACAAATATCGGATGTATTTTTAATGGGATAAAGGACGGAAAAAAGAAATCTATTTATATTTATAATGTATGTGACCATCAGGAATGCTACAAAGAAGTGGAATCACAGGCAGTTTCCTACACAACAGGAGTACCGGCAATGATAGGTTCCATGATGGTTGTGACAGGACTCTGGAAAAAGCCCGGGGTATTCAATCTTGAGGAGATGGATCCGGATCCGTATATGGAAGCACTGAATAAATTTGGTCTTCCATGGAAGGTAGTTGAAAATCCGGTATCCGTGGATTGTTACAAGACAGCAGACCCTTCTGTTCATATGGATTGAGCCGGAGGGAAGGATGAAGATTAATGAACTGAAAACTCCCTGCTATGTGATAGATGAGGGAAAACTGACAGAAAACCTGAAGATTTTGCATCATGTAATGCAGAGAACGGGCGCAAAGATCCTTCTTGCACAGAAAGCATTCAGCGCATTTTGTGAATATCCCCTGATTGGAAAATATTTAAGCGGGACGACGGCAAGTGGGCTGTATGAAGCACGTCTGGCACAGGAAGAGATGGGAAAAGAAAACCATGTCTTCTGTCCGGCATATCTGCCGGAAGAAATGGACGAACTGGTAAAAATATGTGACCATATTGTTTTTAATTCCGTTTCCCAGTTTCTGGTTCATAAGGAAAAAATCAAAGAAGCAGCCGCAGGGGTAAGCACAGGACTTAGAATTAACCCGGAGTGTTCTACACAGGAAGGGCATGAGATTTATGATCCGTGCGGTACAGGCTCAAGGCTTGGTATAACGAGGGCAGAGCTTGACAAAGCCATACAAAACGGTTTTGACCTGTCGCAGATAGATGGGTTTCACTTCCATACGCTCTGTGAACAGAATTCGGATGCCCTGGAAACGACACTTGATGCCGTGGAAAAAAAGTTTGGAGATCTGCTGTACGGACGGAAATGGCTTAATATGGGTGGCGGACATCATATCACAAAAGCCGGTTACGACATGGAAAAACTGGAGAACTGTATCCGGCGCATGCAGGAAACATATGATCTTGAAATTTATCTTGAGCCGGGGGAGGCAGTAGCCCTGAATGCAGGCTATCTTGAGACAACCGTGCTCGATATTGTCGAAAACAATGGGATAAAGATATTGGTTCTGGACACTTCGGCGGCATGCCATATGCCGGATGTACTCGAAATGCCGTATCGTCCGCCGCTTAAGGACAGTGGAAAAGCAGGGGAGAAAGCATATACATACCGGCTTTCTTCCTGTACCTGTCTGGCAGGTGATGTGATCGGTGATTACTCATTTGATAAAGAGATAAAAGTGGGCAACAGGCTTACATTCTGTGACATGGCAATTTATTCCATGGTCAAAAATAATACGTTTAACGGTATGCCGCTTCCGGACATCGCAGTTATGGGGGCAGATAAAGAATGCAGGGTAATCAGGAGATTTGGATATGAAGATTTTAAAGGAAGGTTGTCCTAGCAAGGATGGATTTCATATGCCGGCGGAGTATGAACCGCATAAAGGGACAATACTTATATGGCCGAAACGGCCGGGTTCCTGGATATATGGTGCAAAAAAGGCAAGAGAGGCTTTTGCGGATGTCATATGTGCCGCTGCGGAATCCGAGACGGTATATCTGCTGGTGGAAGCAGGGGAGCTGGATCATGCACAAATGATAATTGAAGCTGTCCGGAAAGAAAAAAACTATCAGAAAAATTATCCGGTCCATTATATGGAAATTGCATCGGATGATGCATGGGCGAGGGATGTCGGACCGACCTTTGTTGTCAATGGGCAGGGGCAGGTACGGGGGATTGACTGGTGTTTTAATGCATGGGGTGGAATCTGTGACGGATTGTATGCAGACTGGGAAAAGGATGATAAAGTAGCGTCCTCTTTTTGCCGGAAGACAGGATATGATCTGTATGATGCGCATCCGTTTGTGTTAGAAGGCGGGGCAATCCATACCGATGGAGAGGGAACCATCCTTGTGACAGAAAGCTGTCTGCTCAGCAAAGGCAGGAATCCGGAGCTTTCAAAAGAAAAGATCGGACAGAAGTTAAAGGATTATCTTGGGGCAGAAAAAATCATCTGGATTCCATATGGAATCTACAACGATGAGACAAACGGACACATAGACAATGTCTGTGCATTTACCGCTCCCGGACATGTGGTGCTTGCGTGGACGGAGGATCCCAAAGATCCGCAGTATCCCTTGTCATCTGCAGATCTTGCAATATTGGAAAAAGAGACAGATGCCAGAGGGCGGAAGCTCATAGTCCACAAAGTCCCGGTTCCGGAGAAGCCAGTTTGTATAACGGAATATGAACTTGCCGGTTTTTCCTTTGAGGAGGGGGAGGAGCAGCGAAAAGCAGGGGAGCGGCTTGCCGCAAGCTATGTTAATTTTTATATTACAAATGGAGGAGTCCTGATTCCCCAGTTTGAGGATGAAATGGATGCAGAGGCTGTGAACATCATAGGGGGGCTTTTTCCCGGAAGGAAGGTATACCCGGTTTACGCACGTGATATTATTGTCGGTGGTGGGAACATTCATTGTATTACACAGCAGATACCGGCTGATTCCGGGAGGATGGGAGGAGCATGATATGAGAAAAACCACAGTGGCTGCCATACAGATGGGCTGCGGCAGCGATGTAAAAGAAAATATAGAAAAAGCATCGGGACTGATCAGGGAGGCCGCTGCACAGGGGGCGCAGGTCATTCTTCCCCCTGAACTTTTTGAAAGACCGTATTTCTGCCAGGAGAGAAGGTATGAATATTATGGATATGCAAGAACGCTGGAGGAAGATGATGCTGTCATCCATATGAAAAAACTGGCAAAAGAGCTGGAAACGGTGATTCCGGTGAGCTTTTATGAAGCTGGGGATCACAGACAGATGTTCAATTCCGTGGCAGTCATTGATGCCGATGGAAGTGTGCGCGGCATTTACAGGAAAACACATATTCCGGACGACCATTATTATCAGGAAAAATTTTATTTTACGCCCGGTGATACAGGGTTTCGGGCATTTAAAACCAGATATGGGACGATTGGGGTTGGAATCTGCTGGGATCAGTGGTTTCCGGAGACGGCAAGAGGCTTGGCACTAAAAGGGGCGGAACTCCTTTTCTATCCAACTGCAATCGGAAGCGAGCCGATACTTGGCTGCGACAGTATGCCGCACTGGAGACGGTGCATGATGGGGCATGCGGCATGTAATCTTATGCCGGTCATTGCTGCAAACAGGATCGGGACAGAAACCGTGGAACCGTGCGCGGAAAATGGACAGCAGAATTCAGCCCTCACGTTTTACGGTTCCTCTTTTATCACAGACGCAACAGGGGAAGTGACAGAAGAGATGGACAGGGTATCAGAAGGCTTTATCCTGCATACGTTTGATCTGGATGAAATAGAAGAAGAAAGAAGAAGCTGGGGGCTGTTCCGGGACAGAAGACCGGAAATATATTTGAAAGAATAGTGATGGTGCGGCTGCACATATGGAAAATTTCTGTCATATGATAAAGCATACCTGAATAAAATGAAAGGATGCAAAAAAATGGCAATATTTACCAATCAGGCACAGCTCCGCTATGGAAACGCTGTAGCCAATTCCAACGTTGCAGTGGGAGAAATCCTTGAGGTACTTGCCGCAACCAAAACTGCGGTACGCAAAACATACGGGCAGAATGACCGTGTCACCTATGTTGTGAGCATAGTGAATTCCGGAAATACAGCCATGACAGGACTGACGGTTGCAGATGATCTGGGGGCATATGCATTTGGCACAGACACACTGGTGCCACTGACGTATGTGGCAGATACCGTGCGTTATTACAGCAATGGAATCTTACAGACAACACCGGCAGTCACGGCAGGACCACCCCTTTCCGTTTCCGGGATCAGTGTACCGGCGGGGGGAAACGTGACCATTGTATATGAGGCAGAAACCAATGCGTTTGCACCTCTTTTGGCGGAATCGGAGATTACCAACACGGTGACTGTTTCCGGAGGGGGAATTACACCGGTTACCGCAAAGGAAACCGTCATCGCGGAAAGTGGCCCGAAGCTGACAATCACCAAATCCGTTAGTCCGGTTCCGGTTACGGAAAATGGAACACTGACCTATACGTTCCTTATCCAGAATACCGGAAATACTGCGGCACTGGCGGCAACCGGCGCAGTGGTGACAGACACATTCGATCCGGTACTTTCGAATCTTGCGGTATCGTATAATGGAACGGCATGGTCGGATCCGTCAAATTATTCCTACAATGCCACGACCGGTACTTTTGCGACGCAGGAAGGGCAGATTACCGTACCGGCAGCAACCTTCACGCAGGATGCCACAACCGGCGAGTGGACAGTGACACCGGGGGCAGGCACACTTACCGTAACCGGAACAATCTGAGTTTTCTTTTCAGGGGATTACCACGAAATGGGTGGTAATCCCTTTTTTGCGTGACATGGCGCAGTGCTGAGTGAACAGTAACGTGGTGCTTGCATTTCCGGTATAGTTATGGAATAATTAAAAGAAAACATATAAATGCAAAATATAAAGTATAAAGGACAGGGTGAGAAACTGAAAGATGAAAAAGTATATGGGGAATAAAAAGGAAGTACTTTTATTTTATCTTCTGATGATTGCGGTGATTGGCTGGTTTGTGGTAGCGGAGACAGTGTATCCGTCAGAACGTATCAAAGCTTCTAGACCGGAGAATCTTACATACAGAGGGACATTTACCTGGCAAAGAGATCAATGATGACCATTATGGACAGAAGCGTATTATATCAGATTAACAGTCTGGAGAAACCACAGAAAATCAGTGGATTCTTAAAAGAAAAAGGGTATTCCCGGCAGAATCTTGTAGATCTGCGCAAAGACGAACAGGCAATCTGCCTGAACGGAACGTATGTACATATGAACCACATGCTTGCAGAAGGGGATGTTCTGACCGTATGGATTCGGGAAAAGGAAAATTCCGGACAGATCCGTCCGGTAAAACTGCCGTTTGCCATCGTTTATGAGGATGAGGATCTGCTTGTGATCAACAAACCGGCAGGAATGCCGGTTCATCCATCCCGCGGGAATCCGGAGAATTCTCTCGGCAATGCACTGGCATGGTATTTTAAAGAGCAGGGCGTTCCCTTTGTGTTCCGCTGTATCAACCGGCTGGACCGGGATACCTCCGGGCTTACTATTGTGGCAAAACATGCGGTTTCTGCGGCGATCCTCGGGCAGATGGTGCGGGCAAAAGCCGAGCAGGGACTAAAAGCACCCGGGATTCACCGGACGTATCTTGCGATTGTGGAGGGAATGGTTATGCCGGTTTCCGGTGTCATTGATGCCCCGATTGCCAGACAGGAGGACCGCTGTCTGCGCCGTGTGGTTGATCTTAAGCGGGGAGACCGGGCGGTGACGCATTACCGGGTTCTGACCGGATGGCAGACCGGAAATGCACAGAAGTTCCGCAGTCTGGTAAAACTTCAGCTGGAGACCGGGAGAACCCACCAGATCCGCGTGCATATGGCATATCTGGGACATCCGCTGGTGGGAGATTTTCTTTATAATCCGGCATATGGGGAAAATCAGATTGACCGTCGGGACGATGAAAATTCCGGGGAGAGACAGATTTTTCAGGGAAAGACTTTTTCCTGTGGAAAAGAGCAATATGATATTGGCCGTCAGGCACTGCATGCATGGAAACTTTCGTTTCCGCATCCCATGACCGGACAGCCGATGAATTTTACGGCACCGCTGCCACCGGATATGCAAAGGCTGATACCAGAAGAAGCATTGCCTTCTGTGTAATCATAACAGGGTAACATGCACAGATGTGGATTATATGCGCTGTGCACAGATATCCTGCAGGCAGCAGTGCTCACAGTGCGGAGTCGTGCGTGCGCTGCAGATGTCACGTCCGTGCAGCACAAAGCGGTGACATAAATCATTCCCTTCTTCCGGCGGAATGATTTTCCACAATTCCATTTCCACCTTTTTTGGCTCTTTGATATGGTCGACCAGACCAATCCGGTTACACAGACGGATGCAGTGCGTGTCCGTCACGATGGCCGGTTTTCCAAAGACATCTCCCATAATCAGGTTGGCACTTTTACGCCCGACACCCGGCAGCTTTAACAGGGCATTAAAATCGTTTGG
>ULUP01036684.1_pt1 | contig 10857 bp, 10 predicted proteins | sample 1958581 | NCBI WGS metagenome assembly ULUP01 (sample SAMEA4835763, study PRJEB28245) | human gut metagenome | biome: gut microbiome; material: fecal sample | place: Denmark | collected 2008 | reverse complement strand
AAGGCACAGGCGGAGGTTGAGCAGAAGAAAGAGAAAACGATGTCGCAGAAGATGTTTAAGGTAGTTTAATATGGAAAAGAGATGACGCTCCGGCTTAGGCTGGGGCGTTTTTTCTGTGGAAAAAGTAAGTGTTTGGTGCTATAATAAACCTTATAAATGATGAAAGAAAGTTATACATGTTATCAATTTACCAGTTGATGAAATATTTACGTAATACACACCATATCAATGTTAAAAGCTCACAGACACAAGCACTTAGAAATATGGGCTATTATCATGGATTTAAGGGATATAGATTTATTCGAGAGGATACTAACCGTGTTAATTTTAGCTCTTTGGATGAAATTATAGCACTGAATAAATATGATATGCGACTTAAAACAGTTCTTTATCCTAAGGTAATGTTTATAGAAAATGCATTGAAGAGTTATGTTATTGAGGCTTTATTGGCAGATAGCAAATCTGAGAATTTTGATGTTATTTACAATAAATCATTAACAGCATATAGAAATTATACTCCGGGGAGCCGTGCATATAAAACAGAGTACACGAAGAGAATGAATCTAAAAGGAAAAATAAATGCTGCTCTTGTTCGTGACTATAATAAGAGAAGTGTGGTAGCACATTTCTTTAATAATGATATTACAATACCTGTTTGGGCAATATTTGAAACTTTAGCGCTTGGTGAGTTTGGAACTTTATATGATTGTGCCTGTACAAATGTTAAGCTTTATGTTTCAAATATAATGAAGCTCCCAACTAATTTAGATTCAGATGGCATGAACACAAAGTTCTTTATATTTACAGTTAAAGATTTGCGAAATGCAATTGCTCATAACAATGTGATTTTCGATACTAGATTTAAAACTGGTAAGATTGATCAGCGTCTTGTTACTCTGCTTGAAACTGAAGTAGGGATTTCTAATATTGATTTCAAATATATGGATGCGTATATTATTATGATTACATATTTCCTTAGAAAGATGGGCGAAACTAAAACTGCTTGTAAGCAGTTTGTTGCTTCGTATCAACAGCAGACAGAGTATTTGAGAAATGAATTGCCAATTAACATTTATAATCAGGTGGTTGGTACACAGCATAGACCTAATATGAATGCCTTACAAAAATTCATTAGCAAATCATAAAATTCTTGCATATTTTATGCAGAAGTAGTATATTATATATAAGAATTGCGGTGGATGTCTTCGGATTACACCTGGGAGAACCTGATGCGTCGGGTTCTTTTTTTTTGTAAAATTTAGTGTAGCATTCTAAGTAGTAAGACTTTGAGGTGTTACTACTGACAGGCAGTACCAACTTGCTCAATCTTGCTCTGATTTGCCACAATCTGTAATTTCAGAGCAAACTACACGAATTCCAGAAAATCTTGCAAAACAGGGCATTCCGGGGCAAAACAAGGAGAAATAAAATAATGATTAGAGTATGTTTCATTTGCCACGGCAACATCTGCCGCAGCACCATGGCCGAAAGCGTCCTCACCCACCTGGTCCACCAGCTGCACCTCGACAACCAGTTCGAGATCGACTCCGCTGCGACCAGCCGTGAGGAGATCGGCAACCCGCCGCACTACGGCACAAAAAATAAATTATACGAAGAAAACATTCCGCTTGTTCCGCACCGGGCGCGCCAGATGACAAGGGATGACTATCTGTATTTTGATTATCTGATCGGCATGGATTCCGCAAATATCCGGAACATGACAAGAATCGCGGGAGGCACGGACAGCCAGGATAAAATATACAAGATGCTTTCATTTGCGGGCTATGAAGACACGCAGAAATTTACCGGGGCGCGGGATGTGGCAGATCCATGGTACACCGGCAATTTTGATGAAACCTATGAAGATGTGGTTGCAGGATGCAAAGGATTCCTGTATTATTTACAGCAGAAAGGGGACATTTCAAGAGAAATCGAAATTCCCCGGTAAGTAAGGAGTGACATTGGGTGAAATATCTGATCATTGGAGCTGGTGGGACAGGCGGAGTTGTCGGTTTTCACATGGCGCAGGCAGGAAAAGATGTGACGTTGATCGCCAGAGATGCGCATTTGGAGAGTATACAGCAAAAGGGACTGACGCTTCAGACCATGTGGGATGAGAACACAAAGACCATACCGGTAAAGGCATCTGACATGCAGCATTACAAAGACCGGCCGGATGTGATCTTAGTCTGCGTAAAAGGATATTCGCTGGATGGAATTTACGAATTTATCTGTAGAATTGCAAAACCGCAGACGATTGTGATTCCAATTTTAAATATTTATGGAACCGGAGCTAAAATGCAGGAAAAACTGCCGGGAATGCTTGTGACGGACGGATGTATTTACGTGTCAGCCAATATTAAGGAGCCGGGAGTTATTTTGCAGCACGGAAAGATTCTGCGCATTTTCTTCGGCGTGCACCAAAAAGAAGAAAAATGCCAGCTGTTAGAGCAGATTCAGAAAGATTTCCGTGACAGTGCAATCGATGGGATATTATCAGAACAGATCCAGCGGGATGCGCTGGAGAAATTTTCCTATGTGTCACCGATCGGAGCGGCGGGCCTTTACTTAAATGCCACGGCAGGAGATTTCCAGAAAGAGGGGAAAGCAAGAGAACTGTTTTGCACGATGATAAGGGAAATCGTCGCACTGGCGACGGCCATGGGATTTCCGTTTGAAAAGGATATGGTTTCCGTAAATCTGCAGATTTTATCTAATCTTCCGCCGGAGGCAACCACGTCAATGCAAAGGGATGTGATGGCACACAGACCGTCGGAAGTGGATGGTCTGGTATACGAAGTGGTGCGCATGGCGCACAGATATCAGGTTCCAGTGCCCGCATATGAAAAAGTGGCACAGAAACTGCAAGGAGAAATTATGTGCGAAAAAAATTCTCACACAGAAGGAAATGTGGAGATAAAAAGGGAAGAAAAATAACAGGATTCATTGCAGATAATGAATCATAAAAACACAGGAGAACAACATGGAATACAAATACAGCACAATTAACGAGGTAAATCATTTTGAATTTGGCGAGGCTGTGGTTGGGGACATCCAGCTGACAGAGCGCATGTTTCATCTGGTACTGGACAATGTAAAAATCTGTCCGGAAAATTCCTGCAACCGCGACATCCGGATGATGCGTACCAATGAACTTTTATTTAAGATTTCAGATGCAGAAATCATTTCGCTTGTTGAGGAAGGATACAACGAATACGATGCTGATGGAAATTTAAAGCACACGTATCCGGACGAGGAAGTGGAAAAAGCAAAGTATGATGAGGTGGCACAGGTTCTTTTGGAGGGAACCATATATGAACTGACGTTACAGAGCGGTGTTTATACGTTTATCATTGACGGAACCAACGACCGTACCTACGCGCTGAAAGTAACCGGAAGCGGCGATACGCAGGAGTGGAACCGGTTCCTTGAGGTATAGAGTCGGGAAAGCTTTTGTTTGCCGGGTAGCCTTTGAACAGAAACACAGGAGGAAAAAGACATGATACAGACCGTTATTTTTGATCTGGACGGGACCCTTTTGGATACAGAAAAATACTATTTCGCGAAATGGAAAGAGGCTATGGCGCATTTCGGATATCATATGACCGATGAGGAGGCATACAGTGTGCGTTCCCTTGGGATGCCTTATGCACCGGAACATTTTAAAAAGCTGTATGGAGAAGATTTTGACTATGACAAAGTGCATACATATCGCAGAAAACTGACGGATCAGGTGCTTGATGAGGGACCGATTGAGGCAAAACCGGGAGCAGAGGAACTGTTAAAATATTTGCGCAAAAAAGGTGTGCGTACAGCGATTGCCACCGCAGGAGGTGTGGAGCGCAGCAGCAGTCTGCTGAAGAGAGTGGGATTGTATGACTATCTCGACCACATTGTTTCTGCCCGGCAGGTCGCCCATGGCAAACCGGCGCCGGATGTTTATCTGTACGCCTGCAGCCAGCTTCATGTGCAGCCACAGGAATGCTATGCGGTGGAAGATTCTCCAAATGGAATTCACAGTGCATACAGTGCAGGATGTAAGGTGTTTATGGTGCCGGATCTGACACAGCCGGATGCCGAACTGGAGAAATTTATATACAAAAAAGTGGAATCGCTTGTAGCACTAAAGGAGTATTTTTAAATTTTTTCTTGCAATCACTGGAATTGTGTGATAAAACAGATTACAAAAGGAACGTACATCAGGGATGTACGACAGAAAATGCATAGATGGAGACTCTGATCATCAGACATCGACAGGAATACAGCGTCACCGACTGAGAGCGCTGTTTGAAAGAGATGATTATGGGAACACTGCCGGAGCAGACGGATTGAACACGGGCAGGATGGTTTTGAAAAACCGGAATGTGGAAGTAGGTTCGTACGTGAGCGCACGTTACGCGTAAGAGAGGGAAGATGAGAATGTCTCATTTTTCAATGCGGGTGGTACCGCGGATAATCTGAATTATTCGCCCCGGAATACAATTATAGTATTCCGGGGCTTTTCTTTTTTCATAAGAGGAGCCCCGGACCAGAAAAAGGAGTAGAAAAGATGAGTAACATTTACAGAGATGTCACACTGAATCAGGTAAGCGAGCAGGACATCGGAAAGACGATCCGTGTCGCTGGCTGGGTAGAAAATATCCGTGACCATGGCGGAGTATCTTTTATTGATTTAAGAGATATGTATGCAGTGATGCAGATCGTTATCCGCGATGGAAAGCTGTTAGAAGGAATCCGTAAAGAGCAGGCTATTACCGTGGAAGGTCTGATCGAAAAGAGAGATGAGGAAACCTACAATCCAAAGATCCCGACCGGAACCATCGAGCTGGATGCAAAGGAAGTGACGGTACTCGGAGAAGTATATTCCCAGCTTCCGTTTGAAGTAATGACCAGCAAGAGTGTGGTACACGAAGATGTACGTCTGAAATATCGGTATCTGGATCTGAGAAACCAGAAAGTAAAAGACAATATCATTTTCCGTTCTAAAGTGATCTCTTATCTGCGTGAGAAAATGACAAGTATGGGATTTCTGGAGTTACAGACACCGATCCTGTGCGCATCTTCGCCGGAGGGTGCAAGAGATTATATCGTACCATCCAGAAAATTCAAGGGAAAATTTTATGCACTGCCACAGGCACCACAGCAGTACAAGCAGCTTCTGATGGTATCCGGATTTGATAAATATTTCCAGATCGCACCTTGTTTCCGTGATGAGGATGCCAGAGCCGACCGTTCACCGGGAGAGTTCTATCAGCTGGATTTTGAGATGAGTTTTGCCACACAGGAAGATGTATTTGCAGTTGGTGAAGAAGTTCTTTCGTCTGTATTTGAAAAGTTCGCACCGGAAGGAAGCGTTGTGACCAAGGCTCCATATCCGATTATCAGTTATAAGCAGGCAATGCTGGAGTTTGGTTCCGATAAGCCGGATCTGCGTAACCCGCTTCGTATTATCGATGTGACCGACTTTTTCCAGAAATGTACGTTCAAGCCGTTCATCGGAAAAACGGTTCGGGCAATCCGCGTACACGCCGATATGTCCAAAGGTTTCCACGAGAAACTCCTTAAATTTGCAACCGGACTTGGCATGGGTGGTTTAGGATATCTGGAAGTATTGGAAGATGGTTCTTACAAGGGACCAATTGATAAATTTATTCCGGATGACTGCAAGGAAGAGTTCCGCACACTGGCAGGACTTGAAGTTGGCGATACAATTTTCTTTATGGCAGATAAGGAAGAACGCGCTGCATATTACGCCGGAATGATCAGAAACGAACTCGGTGAGAAGCTGGATCTGATCGAGAAGAATGCATACCGTTTCTGTTATGTCAACGATTTCCCGATGTTTGAGAAAGATCCGGAGACAAAGAAGATCGGATTTACCCATAATCCATTCTCCATGCCACAGGGCGGCTTAGAAGCACTTAATACCATGGACCCGCTGGATATCCTGGCTTACCAGTACGATATCGTCTGCAACGGTGTGGAATTATCTTCCGGAGCTGTGCGTAACCACGATATGCAGATCATGGAAAAAGCATTTGAGATTGCAGGTTACGACAAAGAAGTGTTAAAGAACAAGTTCGGCGCATTATACACCGCATTCCAGTACGGAGCACCGCCACACGCAGGTATGGCTCCTGGAGTTGACCGTATGATCATGCTTTTACGCAACGAAGAAAATATCCGTGAAGTCATCGCATTCCCGATGAACGGAAACGCACAGGATCTGATGTGCGGTGCACCAAACGAAGTCACCGAGCAGCAGCTGCGTGAAGTGCATATTAAGGTTAGAGATTAAAGAGAAGGGAACAAAATATGGCAAACGTAATCTCAGACGAGACAATGGAATATGTTGGAATCCTTGCAAAGCTGGAATTGTCTGACGCGGAAAAAGAAGCTGCGAAAAAAGACATGGAGAGCATGCTGGATTATATTGATAAATTAAACAAACTGGATACCTCCAATGTGGAACCGATGTCCCACGTATTTCCGGTACAGAATGTGTTTCGGGAAGATGTTGTGGAAAACGGCGATGGTGGAGAGGATACACTTGCGAACGCACCGGAGCGTCGCGACCGCGCATTTGTAGTTCCAAAGACGGTAGAGTAAGGAGGGGCAGCTATGAATTTATTATCGCTCACAGCGGTAGAGCTGGGAAAGAAAATAAAAGCGCATGAAGTGACCGTTGAGGAAGCAACAAGAGCTGCTCTTGACGCGATTCGTGCAAAAGAAAAGGATATCAACAGCTTTGTCACCGTAGATGAAGAGTCTGCGATGATCCGCGCAAAAGAAGTACAGAAAATGATTGATGACGGGACACTGACCGGGCCTCTGGCAGGTGTTCCGGTTGCCATCAAAGATAATATGTGTACAAAGGGAATGTTAACGACCTGCAGTTCTAAGATTTTATATAATTTTATTCCAACTTATACAGCGGAAGCAGTGATCAATCTGGAAAAAGCGGGCGCAGTCATTCTTGGAAAGACGAACATGGATGAATTTGCCATGGGAAGCACCACAGAGACTTCTGCCTATGGGGAGACAAAGAATCCATGGAATACCGCACATGTACCGGGCGGTTCTTCCGGTGGAAGCTGTGCGGCAGTGGCAGCAGAGGAATGTTACTATGCACTCGGATCGGATACCGGAGGATCTATCCGTCAGCCAAGTTCATTTTGTGGTGTGACCGGAATCAAACCAACTTATGGTACCGTTTCCCGTTACGGACTGATCGCATACGGTTCCTCTCTGGATCAGATCGGACCGATTGCAAAGGATGTGACCGACTGTGCCACAATTCTGGAGATAATTACTTCTTATGATAAGAAGGATTCCACATCGGTAAAACGAGAAGAAACCGATTTTACATCGGCACTGGTGGATGATGTAAAGGGAATGAAGATTGGTATTCCGCGTGACTATCTGGGCGAGGGACTGGACCCGGAAGTAAAGGAAGCCATTCTTGCAGCGGAAAAGACGTTAGAAGAAAAAGGCGCAATCGTAGAGGAATTTGATTTAAGTCTCGTAGAGTATGCGATTCCGGCTTATTATGTCATTGCGGCAGCAGAGGCAAGCTCCAATCTGGCACGTTTTGATGGAGTAAAATACGGATACCGCACAAAAGAGTACGAGGGACTGCACAATATGTACAAGAAGTCCCGCTCCGAAGGATTCGGACCGGAAGTAAAGCGCCGTATTATGCTTGGATCTTTCGTGTTAAGTTCCGGATATTATGATGCTTATTATCTGAAAGCACTGCGCACCAAAGCCCTGATCAAGCAGGCATTTGACAAGGCATTTGCAAAGTATGATGTGATTCTCGGACCGGCGGCACCGACCACCGCTCCGAAACTGGGAGAATCTTTGAGTGATCCGCTGAAGATGTATCTTGGAGATGTATATACCGTTTCGGTCAATCTGGCAGGTCTGCCGGGAATTTCCGTGCCGTGCGGTGTGGACAGCAAAGGACTTCCGATCGGTCTGCAGCTGATCGGGGATTGTTTCAAGGAGAAAAACATCATCCGTGCGGCCTACAGTTTTGAACAGACAAGAACGTATCAGCACAGTCCGGCAGCAGAAGCGTAGAAAGGAGAGAAGAGATGTCAAAAGAATATGAAACCGTCATTGGACTGGAAGTCCATGTAGAATTAGCAACCAAGACAAAAATCTTCTGTGCCTGCTCCACTGCATTTGGAAGTGCACCAAATACCCACACCTGTCCGGTATGTACCGGTATGCCGGGATCGCTTCCGGTCTTAAACAAAAAGGTGGTAGAGTATGCCATGGCAGTTGGTCTGGCAACAAACTGTCAGATCAATCAGTACAGCAAATTTGACCGGAAAAATTATTTCTATCCGGATAACCCGCAGAACTATCAGATTTCCCAGCTTTATCTGCCAATCTGCCATGACGGAGGGGTAGAGATCGAGACGGAATCCGGCGGGAAAAAGACCATCGGTATCCATGAAATCCATATGGAAGAGGATGCCGGAAAGTTAGTACACGATGACTGGGAAGGGGTATCTCTGGTGGATTACAACCGTTCCGGTGTACCGCTGATCGAGATCGTGTCCGAGCCGGATATGCGCTCCGCAGAGGAAGTCATTGCATATCTGGAGAAACTGCGTATGACGATCCAGTACCTGGGTGCCAGTGACTGCAAGATGCAGGAGGGTTCCATGCGTGCGGATGTCAATTTATCAGTTCGTGAAAAGGGCACCAAAAAGTTTGGTACCCGTACCGAGATGAAAAATATCGGTTCGTTTAAGGCAATCGCACATGCCATTGAAGCCGAGACAGCCCGCCAGATTGATCTGATTGAATCCGGGGAAAAGGTGGTACAGGAGACCCGCCGCTGGAACGATGATCAGGGATATTCCTATGCGATGCGTTCCAAAGAGGATGCACAGGATTACCGTTATTTCCCAGAGCCGGATCTGGTACCGATCGTTGTCAGTGACGAATGGCTGCAGCAGATCCGGGACAATCAGCCGGAACTTCATGATGAAAAACTGGCACGTTATATTGCAGAGTTTGGTCTGCCGGAGTATGATGCACAGATTCTTACATCGGAGAAAAAGCTGGCAGATCTCTTCGAGGCGACTTCTGCGATTTGCAATAAACCAAAGAAAGTATCCAACTGGCTCATGGGAGAAACGATGCGTCTGTTAAAGGACCGGGAAATGGATGCCGAAGATCTCCGTTTTTCACCAGAGCATCTGGCAAAAATTATCGAATTGACAGAGGCAGGAACGATCAATAATTCCGTTGCCAAGGAAGTATTTGAAAAAGTCTTTGATGAGGACATTGATCCGGAGCGTTATGTGGAAGAACATGGCTTAAAGAGTGATAACGATGAGGATGCACTTCGCGCAACGATAGAGCAGATTGTCAAAGACAATCCGCAGTCGGTGGAGGATTACCACAACGGAAAAGAGAAAGCAATCGGATTTTTGGTCGGACAGACGATGAAAGCAACCAAAGGCAAGGCAAATCCGGGAATCGTAAATAAAATCTTAAAGGAACTGCTTTAAATCTTAAAGAAAAATGAAAAAACAGGGGAAAACTTGTCTTTACAGGCTGAATATCGTATAATAATTTTGCCGTCGCTTACTGCGGCGGCAATGTTATATGTAAAAAAGGAGTTTATACGATGGCGGAAGACCAGAATAATAAAGAAAATACCACGACATCCGATACAAACAATACAAGTGAATATGAGGATGTCTGTTACATCTGCCGCAGACCGGAGAGTGTTGCGGGAAAGATGATACATATCCAGAATGATATCTGCATTTGTCAGGACTGTATGCAGAAAACATTTGATACCATGAACAACGGCACCTTTAACATGGGCGATTTCATGAATATGAACATGGGAAAAATGCCGAATATCAGTATGATCAATCTGGCGGATCTACAGAATGCGGTTCCGAACAAACAGAAGTTAAAGAAAAAGAAACCAAAGGATGAGCAGCCGAAACCGGAACTGGATATTCATTCCATTCCGGCACCGCACAAAATCAAGGCGCGTCTGGATGAGTATGTTGTCGGACAGGAACATGCCAAAAAAGTGATGTCTGTTGCCGTTTACAATCACTATAAACGTGTGATGGAAGACACCAATGACGGCGTGGAAATCGAAAAGTCCAATATGCTCATGATCGGACCGACCGGATCGGGAAAGACGTATCTGGTAAAGACACTGGCACGGCTTTTGGATGTGCCGCTGGCAATCACAGATGCGACCTCTCTGACCGAAGCCGGATATATCGGTGATGATATCGAGAGCGTAGTCAGCAAACTTCTGGCTGCAGCTGACAATGATGTGGAGCGTGCAGAGCACGGTATTATTTTCATTGATGAGATCGACAAGATTGCAAAGAAGCGCAATGCCAATCAGCGGGATGTAAGCGGAGAGTCGGTGCAGCAGGGAATGTTAAAGCTTCTCGAAGGCGCAGAGATTGAAGTTCCGGTTGGAGCAAGCAGCAAAAATGCGATGGTTCCGATGACCACGGTAGATACGAAGAATATTCTGTTTATCTGTGGCGGTGCCTTTCCGGAACTGGAAGAGGTTATCAAGGAGCGCTTAAACAAGGAGGCGTCCATCGGCTTTAAGGCAGATCTGAAAGATAAATACGACAAGGAAGAAAATCTTCTCTGTAAAGTGACAGTGGAGGATGTCCGTAAATTCGGAATGATTCCGGAGTTCCTGGGACGTCTGCCGATTCTGTTTTCACTGGAAGCACTGACGGAAGATATGCTTGTGCGTATTCTGACAGAGCCGAAGAATGCGATTGTACGTCAGTACAAAAAGCTTTTGGCGATGGATGAAGTGGATCTGGAGTTTACGGAGGG
>ULUP01033021.1_pt1 | contig 10878 bp, 7 predicted proteins | sample 1958581 | NCBI WGS metagenome assembly ULUP01 (sample SAMEA4835763, study PRJEB28245) | human gut metagenome | biome: gut microbiome; material: fecal sample | place: Denmark | collected 2008 | reverse complement strand
AGCATCGGATATCGAAGTACCGGCAGGGTCAACAACTACCGGCTGCGAAAGCTTAATTTTCTCGTTATAATACTTGTCGGCATTTGCTTTAGTTTTATCCGAGCTGTTCCACACATACAAATCCGATACCGGCTTATTTACCCCGAAATCCTCATTAGAATCAGTAACAACCGAATCCGTCTCGGAGCACATAAACTGAAGTGGTATACGGACATAGCCCTTGAAGTGGTCAAGGTCAACAGTACCGTTGTTTAGCATAACTTTTTTCCAGCTGCCGTCCGTTTGCTGCAGGAATAAATATGGGTCCTCACCCATATAGCCTGCTTTTGTGGTGCCGACAGTTGAGTAAATTATATCGCCGTATCTGTTAAAAGCATTACTGCTTTCACTGTAGCTGTTGTCAAAATCCTGTGCAAAATACTTTTCATTTGCACGAAGGCGGAATGAAAGCCCCGTTACGCTGACCTCGGAGAAGTCGAGATAGTACCAAATCTCGGAAGCACCCGTCGGGTCCCAAGTCTGACGGCTCCATGACGTATCAAAGGACTGAGGGCTGTCGGTGGTTGCGGCGGACTCGATACGCATTGCGTAGCCGTAGCTATTGCCCGTGTCTTTAACGCCTACACCATCGGTTCTGCCTTCGACTGAAAGGTGATTACCCTCCTGCATATAGTCAAGTGAGCCTGACGTACTGCGTACATTGTTGACTTCGGCGGTTCTCTCGTTGATTCCGGTATCCGAAAACGAACCGTGGTCATCTGCGGTACCTTTTTTATCAAAGGTAAGGACTTCACGCACGGCAAGAACGTTGTTTGTAACGGGGGCATAAGCGGACGCATCGTATACATAAGTCGGAACATCCGAAACGTATGCGTTAACAGCCTCCGAGAACCAGCCGTCGCTGTCGTACGCCGTTATCGTAATATTGTAACGGTGGTCGTCAGACAGACCCGCAGGCACCTTTGTTTTGATTTCGTCTGCCGTAATCTCAGCCGTGTACGGTGCGGTACCGGTGGGACTAACCATCTTGCGCAGCAAAACCGTGCTTGTGTGAACTTCGGTATATGTTCCGAGATCAACAAGCTCTAACATATACCCGTCAATTGTTTTTGTGCCGGTTTTGCGCTCGCTAACCTTAGCCGCGGGGAAGCTGACCGTAATTCCGCCGTCGTCATTAAGTGTTGCAGCCGCTTCCCTTTTATCCGATTCGGTAAAGGTCGGTATCGGGTCATATTCGCCCTCGCCGGCCGCGAGAACCATGGGAATCGACGTTACCAAAAGCACTACGCAAAGCAGCACAGCAGTTATGCTTTTTCCGATTTTAATCTTTGAAATTTTTTGCATAAACTGCAACTCCTTTCCTCAAAATCTGTATTTTGAATATAGTTTCTTATGAAACCACGATGGTCGTTTTTAAATCCATATTATTAAGTTTACGCTGCTCTTTATCAAAGCTGTATGTCTTAACATGGATTGTTGCAGGATAAGTTCCTGCCGCAAGCTCACGGTTCAGCGTGAACTTTGATATTGAATAGCCCGGCGGCAAGAGATTTGAGGTATATATAACCTCGCCTGTATCTGAAAGCTCTATTTCTATAACAAAGAAGCACGGGTTTTCCTCGGGGTTTGAGAATACAAAGCTTTGCTCCTTGGTATTTGCCGCCAAGGGAAGCTCGGGAATACCGTAGACCTTTATCTGCCTGCCCCTTGTTTTTGTTTTATCGGGAATCGAGATTTCGCCCTCGCCCAAAACGGCATTTTGGTCGATTACGCCTGCGGGGGGCGTTGTGGTTCCGCCATCGCCGCCTGTCGGTATAACGGACTTTAAAAGGAATATAAGACCTATTATAAGTGCCGCTATCAAAAGCGCAAACAAAAGCCAAAGCAAGAGCCTGTCTTTAACTATCGCAATGAATTTGTCAGCCTCTGTCTCTATGTAGCCGACTACCGCGGTATGAGGCATTTTCGTTGCGGCATACACCTTTTCGGTTTGCCCGTCGTCAGACTGCAAATCACCGATTTCGCGTTTGCCCTTGCCTATTTGACCGACAACCATATAGCCGCCCGAGGGATAGCGCGAGTCTATTTCTTTCTTTTTGAAATAAGAAACCGAGAAGCCGGTTTTGCCGTTTTTGTAAACGCCCTCGCCATCGGCTCCGGCAAGATGCCGAAATATAAGATCTGCCAAATAAAAAACCTCCGATAAATTGATTAAAAACGCTATATATAATAGTATACGATAAATCCGCACCGCTTCGGGTTTGCTTTAACGCTTGGTTCTCATCATTTTGCGAAAGAGCATCTATTTACCGATTTTAGGGCGCAAATGGGTACACTATTACACCGTATATTTATACTTAAGTTTACACTAAAAATGCTTTGGTGTAAAGAGCTTTTATCTAATTTAAAAACACATTTTAAATAGTCTTTAAACCAAATGTTAACAAATTGTGAACGCAGTTTGACATTCTTTTGTCATTTTGAAATGAAAATATGTAAAATTTTAGATTGCGAGCACACTTCGACAAAAATTGCAGCCGCTTTTGGTAATCTTTTACAAATTATACACCGGAAATTCTATGTAATCAATTCTCTTTCATAGAACTCTTCCGTTTAGCCTCTTGATTTTATCACGCGCTGTGCGACAAAAAAACGCCATTGTAACAAAAAGCCGTTTTAATTTCACAAACGCCCGAAAAACACAAAAAAACGGGCTTGTAAAGCAAATTACAAGCCCTGAAATATTTATATCTATAAGATAATTTCGGATATTACGGAGTTGGAGAGTAAAAATCCGCGCCGCGTCAGAGAAATTCCGCCGCTCTCACATCTGCAAAGCCCGTATTTTTCGTATTGCTTTGCGCTTTCAAGCATTTTTTGCGGTATCTCATGATGAAAACGGGCGTAAAAACGCTCTTGAGTAAGCCCCTCGCGAAGCCTTAAAGCGAGCATACAAAATTCCTCTTCGTCGCCGCCGTCACCCTCAGTTAAACGCTCGTTGCCGCTTATGAAATACTCAATATCACGCGGATAATATGTGCGTTTTCCGCCTAAAAACGAATGTGCCGAAGCACCTATGCCGAGGTACTCCTCATCGTGCCAATATTTCAGATTGTGGCGGCTCTCAAAGCCGGGAACCGCAAAATTTGATATTTCATACTGCATAATACCGTGTTCTTCGAGGTATTCGCACATAAAAAGGTACATATCGGCCGTATCGTCGTCAGAGGGGAACGGCAATTTGTCTCTCATACGAAAAAACGGCGTATTCTCCTCTATTTTGAGAATGTAGCAGCTGAGATGCGGCACACCCGAAGAAATGCAGAAATCAAGCGTGCTTTTAAGGCTCTCTTTTGTTTGACCCGGCACGCCGAGCATGACATCAAGCGAAATATTATTTATTCCCGCTTTTTTTGCCCGCGAAACGACACTTTGAACCTCGCTTTTGCCGGCTCGTCTGCCTAAAATCCTACGTTCGCCGTCATTTGCCGACTGCAAGCCTATGGAAAGCCTATTTACTTTACACTCGCTTGCTTTTTCAAAGAATTCGTCGCCGAGCGAAAACGGGTTGCACTCTACCGTTATTTCCGCATCATCGGTCAAAAACGTTGATTTTGCGCCGTTTATGATTTGGCAAAGATAATCCGGAGCCAAAACCGACGGAGTTCCGCCGCCAATGTAAAGAGTATCAGCTTTACAACTAAACTGTTTTGAATTGTTCCGAAGCTCTCGCAAAACAGCCGAAACATATCTGTTTTTTGTATCGTCATCGGCGCGAAACGAGTAAAAATCGCAATACGGGCACTTTGAATTGCAAAACGGAATGTGAATATACAGTCCTATATTATTCATCGTCTAATTTAAGCACAGCCATAAACGCCTCTTGCGGAACTTCTACCGTACCGAACTTGCGCATACGCTTTTTACCCTCTTTTTGCTTTTCAAGCAGTTTCTTTTTACGCGTTATATCGCCGCCGTAGCATTTAGCGAGCACGTCCTTACGCATTGCCTTTACGGTTTCGCGCGCTATTACCTTGCCGCCTACGGCTATCTGAATGGGAATTTCAAACATCTGGCGCGGAATATTGTCCTTAAGCTTCTCGGCTATTCTGCGCGCTCTCGGATAAGCCTTTTCGGAGTGAATAATAAACGAGAGGGCGTCTATCATATCGCCGTTCAAAAGAACGTCGAGCTTTACAAGGCTTGACCTTTGGTAGCCGCAAAGCTCATAGTCAAACGAAGCATAGCCGCGCGTACGCGATTTTAAGACGTCAAAGAAGTCGTAGATTATTTCGTTAAGCGGGAGTATATATTTTAAGTCCACCCTGTCGGCGTCAAGATACGTCATTTCTTTATATTCGCCGCGTCTGTCTTGGCAAAGGTCCATTATGGCTCCCACATAATCCTTAGGAGAAAAGATGTGCGCCTCAACCATGGGTTCCTCCGCAAAGTCTATTGTTGCGGGGTCGGGGTAGTTGCACGGATTGTCTATTTCGACTACGTTTCCGTCGGTAAGATGTATTTTGTAGACAACCGAAGGTATTGTTGTTACGAGGTCGAGGTCATACTCTCTCTCGAGGCGTTCCTGTATGATTTCAAGGTGCAAAAGCCCCAAAAAACCACACCTGAAGCCGAATCCGAGGGCACTTGACGTCTCGGGTTCAAACGAGAGCGAGGCGTCATTCAGCTGTAATTTGGCAAGAGCATCCCTAAGAGCCTCATAATCCGCTCCGTCCGCCGGATAAATTCCGCAGAAAACCATCGGATTTACCTTGCGATATCCTGCAAGCGGCTCCGAAGCCGGATTTTCGGCAAGAGTCACGGTATCGCCTACGCGCGCATCGCCTACGGTTTTAATCGAAGCGGTGATATAACCGACCTCGCCCGAGGACAGCTGCTTTGTCGGCTCCAAGCTCTTGGCGCGCATATATCCCGTTTCCACAATTGTAAATTCGGCACCCGTCGCCATAAGACGCATGGTCTGCCCCGGCCTTACCACACCGTCAACTATTCTGACATAGACAATTACACCGCGATAGCTGTCATATACGGAGTCAAATACAAGCGCTCTGAGCGGCTTTGAATCGTTATCATCCGGAGGCGGCACAAGGTTTACGATTTCCTCGAGCACAGCGGGGACATTCTCGCCCGTTTTTGCCGAAATTCGCGGCGAATCCATACACGGTATGCCTATAACGTCCTCCACTTCTTTAGCAACGCGCTCCGGCTCTGCGGCGGGAAGGTCGATTTTATTTATTACCGGTACAATTTCAAGGTCGTGGTCAAGCGCAAGGTAGGTATTTGCAAGAGTTTGAGCCTCTATCCCCTGTGACGCGTCAACTATCAGCACAGCTCCCTCGCATGCCGCAAGGGAACGCGACACCTCATAGTTGAAGTCAACATGACCGGGAGTGTCTATTAAGTTCAGTTCATATTTTTTGCCGTCGGCAGCCTTGTAATCAAGCTTTACGGCACGCGCCTTAATGGTTATGCCGCGTTCACGCTCAATATCCATATTGTCAAGAAGCTGCGCCTCCATATCACGTTTCGCTACGGAGTCCGTAAGCTCCAACAAACGGTCGGCAAGCGTACTCTTGCCGTGGTCGATATGGGCAATTATGCAAAAATTTCTGATGTAGTCCTTTTTACCTGACATAAATTTCCTCTTTTATCTTTTTAAATCCCGTATATTATATCAAATTCGGAGTTAAATGTGAATACCGAAAATTATTTCTCACGGTCATAAAAAGACAGCATCGGCTTTATCTTTTTTCCGCCTATCACTCTCTGCTCGTAGTTTTTGGTTATTTTAAACACCGTCCCCGACAAAAGCAACAGACCTATAAGGTTCGGCAAAGCCATAAGGCCGTTAAACGTATCGGAAAGATCCCAAACAAGCTGAATGCTCGACACGGCACCTATAAATGTCATTGCGAGAAATATTATTTTATACACCGCAGTCAGCTTTTTTCCGCCTATATATTCTGCGGCGCGCGAGCCGTACACCGACCAGCCGAGTATGGTTGAAAAAGCGAACATAACTATACCTATGGATACTATATAAGAGCCCCATTTGCCGAGCACGCTCTCAAAGGCATATATTGTTATATTGACTCCCTCAAGTCCGCTTTGCAGATTTGCCCCGGTAGTCAGTATTACGAGTGCCGTAAGGGTGCATATAACAATGGTGTCAAAAAACACCTGAAATATGCCCCACATACCCTGTGTTACGGGTTCCTTGGCATCAGAGGAGGAATGGACCATTACCGACGAGCCGAGGCCCGCCTCATTAGAAAATACTCCGCGCGCCACACCGAAACGCATGGCTCTTGAAATACCGTATCCCATAACGCCTCCTCCGACGGAGCGCATACTGAACGCCCCTGAAAATATCTCGCCGAAAGCGTCGCCTATATGGCGGAAGTTTACGATTATTATTATAAGCGCGCCTATTATGTAAAACGCCGCCATAAAAGGCACAAATTTTTCCGTCACCGTGACTATTCTTTTCAGTCCGCCGTAAATTATAACGGCTATGAGGGCACAAACGACTATCCCCGTGGCAACGCCCGGTATATTAAACGAACCCTTAAGTGCCGTGGATATTCCGTTGACCTGAGCTACCGAGCCTATTCCGAACGATGCGAACAGACAAAAAACAGAAAATATAACCGCAAGCCACTTTTGGCCGAGTCCCTTTTCGATATAATACATAGGGCCGCCCACCCACTCGCCTTTTTCGTTTTTTCTGCGGAAATATATGCCGAGCGCATTTTCGGAAAAGCTCGTCATCATACCGAGCAAAGCAGAAATCCACATCCAAAATACCGCACCCGCTCCGCCGGAGAAAATCGCGGTGGCTACGCCTACAATGTTGCCCGTGCCTACTGTTGCGGCAAGAGCCGTTGCAAGTGCCTGGAACTGCGATATAGCTTTTTCGTCCTTGGTTTTTGTTACCTTGCGGTCTTTAAAAATTGCGGCAACCGTATTTTTAATTGTGTAGCAAAAACGGCGTATTTGAAAAAATCGCGTACCGCACGTGAGATAAAGACCGGTAAGCAGCATCAATATAAGCATCGGAGGCCCCCAAACGACGCTGTTTACCTTACTGTTGATATTCTGAATAAGCTCTACAAAATTTTGCATAGTACCTCCGAATGTGTTTTTATTGAATAACAAGAAAACGGGGCAAAAGCAGATAATAACAGTATTGCTTTACGCCCCGAATTATTAAGAATAAAGCTTTCCGACTATGATGTTCACAAGCGAAACCGGCAATACCTTTGAAAGTGCCAAAAACAGATGATATTTAGCGCCTTTTGTAGACAAAAGCTTCGGACGAGCTTTGGTTGCCGCAGCATACACCGCATCGGCTATATCGTCCGGCGACATACCGTTTTGCTCGTCGCGCTCCATACCGGCAACCGCTCTTTTAAGTGTTTCGCCGTAAAATTCGTCACCGGCGGTATTTTTCTCTCTTGCCGCGGTAAAACCCGTTTTAACATCGCCCGGCATTACGGCGCAGACCTTTATATTAAACGGTCGCACCTCGTTTGCAAGAGCCAGAGTCAGCGAATTTACAGCCGCCTTTGACGCCGAATAAAACGCCTGAAACGGTATGGCAAGCGGAGCTGCGAGAGAGCTGAGATTAACAATTCTTCCGCCGCCTTGAAGCCTCATATATTTAATTACGTTTTTTGAGCAAATAAAGCAGCCGAAGAAATTGACGTCAAACTGTTTTTTAGCTTCTGCAAGCTCTGTGAATTCAACCGCCCCTGAGATGCCGAAGCCTGCATTATTCACAAGTATATCAATGCTTCCGCTGTCATTATATATTTTTTTGAATGCCTCGGAAACCGAGTGCTCATCCGTGACGTCGCACGAGATATGCTTAACGCCGACTGTTTGAATCTTCGGCTCGCGGCGGCTCAGTTCATACACCCTGTATCCGTTTTCAAGAAACTTACGGCAGCAGGAAAGTCCTATTCCGCTCGAACCGCCCGTAACAACTGCAGTTTTCATCAATCTCAACTCCGTTAAAGCAGGCAAAGGCGCAAAGCCGCCGCGCCCGTAAAATACAAAAGAATTTTATCACAGCGGAAACGTTTCCGCAACTAAATGCGAAAAAATATCCGTAAATCTTGTACGTGTTGCCGTATTTAGGCTTATTATATTATATCGCCGGTCTTACAATCCCCAGATTATGCCTATTTGTCCGTTATTTTATTTTATTAAACAAGTCGATAATAAATACGTCGATATTGTTTGCGGCATATTCGGCGATGCCAAACGGCCGAGCTTCCTCAGACTGATTGCCGATTTTCACAATTTGCGGCGCTTTTACCGTTTTTTAACAGAATTACAGTTGCACATTTTGCTCATAAGCTTTAAAATTACAGTATATAGTTATATTGTCGCAGGCATTAAAAGCGGCACAAGAATCGGTATAAATCCGAATAAAATCAGCCGTTTCATATTCACGAAAAAAGGATGGAAAAAACAATGAAAAAGAAAAAAGAGAAAGGAATTAACAAGGGTTTATCGAGATACCTTGTGTCGGTATTACTGTTTTTGTTGTTCGAAGCGGTGGCAATCACACTATGGCTAATAAAGGATAATCTGTTTTATTTGCTGAATTTCAGCTACATAGGCACCTGTCTCGCATTGGGGACGGCACTTTGTTGAGGTAAGATAACGTAACCTTTTTTGTAGGGGCGGTTATCTTACCTCTTTTTGATATATGTTAGATAGCATAACTCTTTACGTCGGCTCCTATCTGTCTGAAATAGGAGATACTTTCGGTTGGCTTGTCGCCTGTATCAACTCTGCCGACAAAGCTATAAAAGATTTCAATTTTTCGGGTGTTCGTTTCCTTATCCAGTTCGTGAATAAGAATACGGTCGATAAATTCATGGACGTTCTCGTAAGTCAATTCCTCAATCGCCGTATATTTACGGACAAGGGTAACAAACCTTTTCACGTCTGCGCTGCGCTCGGCGGCGGTGTCAAGCTCCTGTGTCAATTCCGCGATACGTCGCGTCAGCGTCTTTTTTTCTTCATCATAGCCGGAAGTCAAGAAAGCAAACTGTTCATCAGAGAGTTTCCCTAAAGCGTTGTCCTCATACAGTTTACGGAATAAGACGTTTAATTCGCTCATTCTGCCCTGTGCCTTGTCAAGCTCCTTGTGCTGCTGCGCCATTGTTTTCTTCATGGCTTGCTCGCTGCACTCATTCGCCGTTTGGATAAATGCCTGTTCATGGGTCTGCACATAGGACAGTACCCGTTGCAGGTCGGCAAGGACAAGTTCTTTCAATACGCTTTTACGGATATAATGCGTGGTGCAAAGCTCCCCGGTTCTGATACGGTTTCGGTATTTCCCGCAAGTGTAAGCGTGTTTGCGTTCCAATGTTCCGGCTCCCTGCTGCAAATACATTTTGTAGCCGCAATCTCCACAAAAGAGAAGTCCCGAAAAAATGTCGATTTCGTTTACTTTCGTAGGGCGATGTTTGGTAGCAATCCGTTTCTGTGCAAGGTCAAAGGTTTCTTCATCAATCAAAGGTTCATGTGTGTTAGGGAAGAAGTATTGCTTTTCTTCCGGGTTCTTCTTTGTCTTTTTTGATTTGTAAGATACCTTATAGCTTTTGCCTGTAATAGTATGCCCCAAATATTCCTTACGGCTAAGAATGTCATACAGCGTCTTATCCGGCCAGTTGTAAATACAGTTCGGGTGTGGGCGCGGGTGGCGGCAGCTCCCGGAACGACGATAACGCATTTCGGAAACGGTCAGTATTTCATGCTCTCGCAGCCAGTTCTGTATTTCACAAATACGGTCGCCGCGCACATACATAGCAAAAATCTGTTTTACAACGTGTGCTGTTTCCGGGTCGGGCAATAAATGATTGCGGTCGTTAGGGTCAGCTATGTAGCCGTAAGGCACTTCGCCATTGACGCGCTCGCCTTTCTGCGCCTTTGCCTGTTTGACCGCCCGAATTTTCTTTGAAGTATCGCGAGCGTAAAACTCATTAAACCAGTTTCGCAGCGGGGTAAATTCGTTGTCGTCCCTTGCTGTATCTACACCGTCGTTAATGGCGATATAGCGCACTTCGTATTCCGGGAAAACAATTTCGATAAGCTCCCCGGTTTTAAGATAGTTACGTCCAAGACGGGAGAGGTCTTTTGTTATGACCGTTGCCACGTTTCCGGCTTCTACCTCGCGGAGCATGGATTGAAGCCCCTCACGCTCAAAACTTACACCGGAAAATCCGTCATCAACGAAAAAGCGCGTATTGAAAAAATGGTGGTCGTCTGCGTACTTCTGTAAAATTAGCTTTTGGTTCTGTATGCTTTCGCTTTCTCCGGCTTGCATATCCTCTTGACTTAATCTGCAATATAAAGCGGTTATCTTGTCTGCCTGTAACATTTTGTCCTCCTCTCTGACAGCAGACAAGCATGGTATTTGTACTGATAAAATTATACCATGAACCGCTGCTAAAGTCATGTCCTAAATATGAAAAAACGCCCTATTTTCGGGCGTTTGCGGCGTTTAGCTCCATATCTTTACGAATGAGCTTTTTTATCTTTTTATCGAGTGTATCCGTCGCTCGTTCACTCTGCGCCGAACATACAAGATAAGTAACTTTTCCAATTTTGTGTTCCGTTGTGGTAACGGAAGATTGATTTTGCGACAAAAGAAAAGCCCCCTTTCTTTCGCTCGTTTAATAGTTCAGTTTATGAATAGTGGCAAGTCCACTATTCCCGGTAATTTATAAAGGAGCTTTAATCAGACGGTCAATTAGTTTCTTAACCTCACGGGAATTGCACCCCTGCGCGGTTCTCGCGCAGCCCTACCCATTGCCTGCGACGCTTCTAACGCTCGGA
>ULUP01023119.1_pt1 | contig 10957 bp, 6 predicted proteins | sample 1958581 | NCBI WGS metagenome assembly ULUP01 (sample SAMEA4835763, study PRJEB28245) | human gut metagenome | biome: gut microbiome; material: fecal sample | place: Denmark | collected 2008 | reverse complement strand
ATAAAGGTCACAAGCACAACAAATAACCTGTCTATAAAGTTAGCAGAAGATACCGAAACATTGGATGAGGTTGTAGTAGTAGGCTACGGTGTACAGAAAAAAGTAAATCTAACAGGTGCGGTTGCTTCCGTGGACTTCGAGGAACAAACTAAATCTCGTCCCATTACTACTGTTTCTTCTGCATTAGCCGGTTTAAGTCCCGGTTTGCAGGCATCATCAGGTTCTGCAATGCCCGGTGAAGATAACACTACCCTGCGTGTTCGTGGTGTCGGCACTATGAATACGGCATCTCCGTTGGTTATTATTGACGGTATGGAAGGCTCATTGAATGCCGTAAATCCTTTGGACGTTGAAAACATCTCTATTTTGAAAGACGCTGCTTCTTGTGCCATCTATGGTGCACGTGCTGCCAACGGTGTTATTCTGGTAACCACCAAAACAGGTACACGTGACAAAATCAGTATCAACTATAGCGGTCGCATCTCATTCAACAGCCCGACCCGTATGATTAAAATGATGAGTAATTATGCTGATTACATGGAGCTAATGAATGAATCATATAGAAATGTAGGAAAGTCTGATGATTTATTCGACCAGAAATACATTGATTTGTGGCGTGAGAAATCTAAAGACCCGAATGGTCTGAATGAGAACGGTGTACCCAATTACATTGCTTATCCGAATACCGATTGGGCTGAAGAATTATTCTCGGGTGGTGTAATCCATGATCACAACTTGTCTGTATCAGGTGGCTCTGACAAAATTCGCTTCTTGTTGTCGGCCGGTTATCAGGATAATGAAGGTGTGGTAGACAATACTGCCAACAAACGTTATTCAATGCGTGCCAACATCGAAGCGAATCCGACCAAATGGCTGACTGTGGGTACTCGTACTTATGCATCACAGATGGATCGTGAAGTTGGTGACTTTTCAAATGCAAATAACTTCTTGCGCCAGTCTACAGCCGGTACTTATCCCTATTGGAACGGCAGCTACGGTTACCCGGAATGTCCTGACGAACGTGCTACAGCCAATAACCCGTTATACAAGTTGGCACGTAACGATGGATTCAAGCGTTACAACCGCTTCAATACCACTTTGTTCAGCAAAATCAAATTCTTTGAAGATTTGAGCTGGGATTTCAACTTCAACTATAACCGCTATATCTATGAAACACGCCAGCATGGTGTACCTGCTTATCAGACACGTTTCAGTGACGGTGTAATTGTTGATGGTATTACTCCTCCCTCACAATTGAGTACCAGCTTCGACTACGAATCAAACTATTCTTATACATTGGAGAACCTGATTAACTACCATCACACATTTGCTCAGAAGCATGATGTTTCTGCATTGTTAGGTTATCAGGAATTCTACAAGAACTATTATAAGGTAAATGCAGCCAAAAAAGGTTTGATTGACGAATCATTGAACCAATTCGACGAAGCTACAGAAATGACAAGCATCGGCGGTTCTACCGAGGACTATGCAACCCGCTCTTATTTTGGCCGTGTAAATTACGCATATGACTCACGTTATTTGTTCGAAGCGAACTTCCGTTATGACGGTTCTTCACGCTTCCACAAAGACCATCGTTGGGGTTTCTTCCCATCATTGTCCGGTGCATGGCGTATTTCTGAAGAATCATTCATGGAATCAACCCGTTCATGGTTGGATAACCTGAAGATTCGTTTGTCTTGGGGTAAATTAGGTAACTCTGAAATCGGTAACTATGAATACCAGTCAGCTTACGGAACCAGCAACTATGTATTCGGAAACAGCTTAGTATCAGGTTTAGCCATCACAGCTTATGCCAACGAACTGTTACAATGGGAATCGACAACCACTACCAACTTAGGTATCGATGCAGCATTATTGAACAACCGTTTGACTGTCGGAATCGATATTTATCATAAGATGACTTCCGGTATCTTGTATCGTCCCGCCATGGAATACGTTTTAGGTTACCATAACAACAGTGACGGTGTCAATGTGAAGGCTCCCCGCCAGAATATTGCGGAAGTAAGCAATGACGGTTTCGAACTTTCATTAGGATGGCGCGACAGAATCGGAAAAGTAGAATACTCTGTAAGCGGTAACTTCTCTTATAATAAGAACAAGGTAGACAAGTACAATGGTGAATATACCAGAACATGGGTAGAAGATCCGAACAATACATTAACCGGTGGTAAATGGACAGACAATATCGGAAAAGTCTCATCCGGTGGCAACTCTCCGGTAGTAGAAGGTCACATGTTGAACGAATACCGCTACCGCAGTGTATATAAAGGAAATGGCAAGTACTTTAATGCAGACGGCTCTGTGAATCCGGCAGGTGGTCCCAAGGGTGGTATGATTCGTACAGAAGAAGATATGAACTGGGTAAAAGCCATGATGGATGCAGGTTACAAATTCAAACCGGGTAACTCAATCGGTAAAGCCAATATCTACTATGGTGACTATATTTATGCCGATGTTAACGGTGACGGCGTATATGGTGACTCTGACGACGAAGAATTCCAGGGACGTTCCAAGACTCCGAAATACAACTTCGGTTTCCAGGCTTCTGCTGCATGGAACGGATTTGACATCTCAATGGTATGGGCAGGTGCTGCCGGTTTCGACATCTATTGGGGTCCGACAGCCGGTTACAACGCTGCCAAGACAGAATGGGGTAACAATATCGCACAGCGCATTGCAGACGACCACTATTTCTATGATCCGAGCAATCCCGATGATCCACGTACAAACATCAACGGTAAATATCCGCGTATGACTTATCTTGACGGTAACGTTCAGAATAATGCATCGTCTAACCGCTGGTTGTACAATGGTGACTATATCAAGTTGAAGAACTTGTCTTTAGGCTATACTTTGCCACAGAAATGGGTAACTAAAGTAGCAATGCAAAATGCACGTATTTACGTTTCTGCAGAGAACTTACTGACAATCACCTCTTTCGAAGGTCAGGACCCGGAATCTGCAACCGGCATGGGATACTCTCCGTTTAGAAGTATCGCTATCGGTGCTAACATAACATTCTAATAACCTTAAGATACGAACTTATGAAACTATTTACAAAATTATTTATATTATCAGCTGCGGTAACAGCTCTGAGCAGTTGCCGGGGTGATTTATTGGATACCGTTCCCTATGACAAAGCGGCATCAAACTCCATGTGGAGTAATGAAAACTTTTGTGAACTGGGTGTAGCCGGTGTATACAGTGAGCTGCGCGAAGACTATGTTGCAAAGAGAGCATACGAGTTGGAAGCATTTTGCGTAAGCGGTAGCTGCCGTGATAATGACTATCCTATTCTGGCAGGAACAGCATCTATCGGTTCCGGTCTTTTCTCAGACTATTGGAGACAACACTATGAAGGAATCCAGCGGGCAAACGATGCCATCCAGCATCTTGCAGAAGCTCCGGTTCCCGATGCATTCAAGAACAAGCTGATTGCCGAGGTTAAAGTGTTACGTGCATTCTTCTACTATAAATTAAATACAGTCTTCAGAGGTGTTCCTTACTATGACGAACCCATCCCTGTGACAGAAGCCAACAAACCCCGCAGCAGTGAAGCGGAAGTATGGGAAGGTTGTATCAAGGATTTAACCGATGCCATCAATGAACCTACATTACCCGACCGTATTGCAGCAGGCAATGCACAATGGGGACATGTAACCAAATCCGTAGCCTATGCATTACGTGGTAAAGTTTACTTGTGGATAAAAGAATGGGCAAAAGCCGAAGCCGACTTCCGACAGGTGGGAAATATGGGACACAAGTTATTCGATGGAGGTTACAAACAACTCTTCAAAGAAGCTAACGAACAAAGTGATGAAGCTATTTTCTCTTTACAATGTATAGACAACAACGGAACTGCCGACGGTAACTCAATGAGCTTCCGTTACGGTGGTCGTACAACATTCGGTTCTTGCTGGAATACCATTTTGGCCAGCACCGACTTCGTTGACACTTATGAAAACATAGACGGTAGCAAGTTCAATTGGGATGATTATCTTCCCGGCTATTCAAGCATGGAACCAAAAGATCGTGAAGTATTCTTCTTGCGCAATACAGATGCAGATGTTTTAAAGGCCGAACTTCTTTCATTGGGTTATGAAGGCGACATTGACGCAGCCATTAAAGGTATCCGGGAAAAGGTAGAAAACCGTTTAAGCAAGTTGAGCACTGCTGCACAGGCATTATATTTACCGGCAGGCAATGAAGCACGTATCAAAGCTGTTTATGAAAAGCGTGACCCGCGTCTGACACAGACCATCATTACTCCGTATGCCACCTATAATGGCTCGGGTAACAGTGTAGACCACACCTTTACTTCACGCTGGCCATATTATGGTGCAGACACTGATGCTCCATTCGACCTCCGTACCGATACACAGAGCCATTTGTACTACTTGTTCCGCAAATTTGTAGCCGAAGGTTCAAGCGAAATGACCAACCGTGAAAAATCTCCGATTGACCTGCCTATCATCCGCTATGCAACAGTTGTATTAGGATTGGCAGAAGCACTGAACGAACAAGGTAAGACTGCCGAGGCAATTGAGCAAGTGAACCTCGTACGTGAACGTGCCGGTGTAGCTCTTTTGAACAGCAATGCTGCAACACAGGTTAGCGGACAAGACGATATGCGTACTCGTATCCAGAACGAATATCGTTGGGAAACTGCCGGTGAAGGTGTTTCCTTCTATGAAGAAATGCGTTGGAAAACCTGGAAAGAAAGCAAGTTCAACAACGCTGACGGTACTGCCGGCATGAAAGACATTTGGGGTGTTATAACTTACAACTGGACATGGGGTGGAGACCAATACTATGTATGGCCGATACCTAAACATGAAACAGATATGAATACAAGCCTGACACAGAATCCGGGCTGGTAATATCCCTGTCTTTTCAAGGTAAAAAGTATTATTGGATAGTAAGCCGTCTCAAAGCCACATTTGAGGCGGCTTTTTTTATGCATATCCGAAAATAGGCTGTTTTTCAGTCCTTATGGAAAATATATACATGTTTTAAGGACAAAAATAGAGTATTGCCACTATTCTTTTTTCGCACTTTTGCAGTGTAATAAATATCTTAATCTATATACCGATGAAGAAACTAACTCTATTACTACTTGCATTATTGTATGTTACACTCACATACGCATACACGGAACGCGACCTGCTCCAAAAGCAAGCCGACATCAACCGGTTAAAAGAAATACTGGTATTAGACCGCCAATGGGTGACTTACCCCGATTATAATGACCGTGCCGGTTGGGACCGTTTTCTAGGAACATTCAAAGACGAATATATCCGCCGTGGAGAAAAACGGCTAAATTATCAGTGGCAAGTAGTAAAAGCCACCGATTACCTGGCTTTCGAACGCACAGGCAACCGGCAAATCATGGAAAAACCTTTTGGTGCCAACAACGGTGCCATTGCCGACCTTCTGATGGCAGAGTTGGCAGAAGGGAAAGGACGATTTGTCGACCAACTTATCAACGGAGTGTTCAATGCTTGCGAAATGACATCATGGGCACTGGCCGCACATATCATCGTACAACCTTCCCACAGAGCATTACCCGCATACGATTATCCTGTCATCGATCTTACTTCCGGTGACTTGGGAGGACTACTCGCATGGACTTATCACTTCATGCGCCCATCATTTGACAAGGTAGACCCTGAAATATCACGCCGCCTGCGCCATGAACTCCAAACCCGCATTCTCGACCCATATATGAATAATGATTCATTCTGGTGGATGGGACGCAACTACAACGGACGTATGCTCAACAATTGGAATCCGTGGTGCAACAGTAACGCCCTGATGTGTTTCATGCTGCTTGAAGACAACCGCGACACACTTGCCAAAGCTGTCCATCTGACAATGGAATCGGTAGACAAATTCCTAAACTATATCAAAGCCGATGGAGCTTGTGAAGAAGGTCCCTCCTACTGGGGACATGCAGCCGGAAAAACATTGGATTACCTTGAACTGCTTTCGGATATTACCGGCGACAAAGTAAATATCTTCAATGAACCGATGATTAAGAACATGGGTGAATATATCTCACGCTCTTACATAGGTAATGGATGGGTAGTGAACTTTGCCGACGCTTCGGCACGCGGAGAAGGCAACTCATACCTTATCTATCGTTTCGGTAAGGCTGTAAACAGTGAAGAACTGAAAGGTTTCGCAGCCCTGATGCACCAACCTAAATCTTCGCCCAACAACGGACGCGATATTTTCCGCACCCTTGCTTCCATCGCTGTCGACAAAGAACTGCGACAGACAGAACCCCGCCATGAAAACCGCCCTTTTACCTGGTATCCCGAAACCGAGTTCTGCTATCTCTCTACCAAAGAAGGATTATTCCTGGCAGCAAAAGGAGGGTATAATGACGAAAGCCATAATCACAACGATGCCGGAACCTGCTCGGTATGGATGAATCAAACACCGATTTTAATAGATGCCGGTGTCGGCACATACACCCGCCAGACATTCAGTAATGAACGTTATAGCATCTGGACCATGCAAAGTAACTATCACAACCTTCCGATGATAAACGGCGTGCCCGAAAAATATGGAAAAAAATATAAAGCTACTGAAGTAAAAGCCGGAAAGAACAGTTTCGAAGCCAATATAGCCACTGCTTATCCCGAAGAAGCCAAAGTGAAAAAATGGATACGCTCATACCATGTGAAAGGTAAACAGGCCCGCATCAGCGACTCCTTCGAACTGGAAGAAGCAACAGCCCCCAATATTGTCAACTTTATGACTTGGGGCGAAATAGACCGGTCGGAAAAAGGAAAAGTTATCATTCATGTCAATAATGTAAAAGCAGCACTGCTCTATGATGCTGCCTTGTTTGAGCTGACTGTGGAACCCAAAGAGCTGGATGATATCAGATTATCCAAAGTATGGGGAAGTACAATCTACCGTCTGTCCTTCAAAGCCAAACAACAAACCAACAAAGGGAACTATTCATTTACTATAAAAAAACTATAATATGAAATTAAGAACCTCAATTCTTCTAGGATGTGCAGCTCTGTTCACTGCAACCTCATGTACTACAACACCCGCCAAGAAATCCTGGTCGGAACAAGTTATCGAAAACGCACGGGCGCAGATTGGTCTGGAGATAGATACAATCGAAGCCAGCGGCAAATGCCTCAACCCCGTTACCCTTAACAGTAAAGGAGGAGTATATTATTGCGGTCCGGCAGACTGGCGCAGCGGATTCTTTCCCGGCAGTGTATGGTATCTGTACGAACTGACCGGTGACCAAACTTTACTTCCTTTGGCACAGAAATATACTGAAGCCATCAGCGAAGCACAATACCTCACTTGGCATCACGATATAGGTTTCATTATCAATTGCAGCTTCGGTAACGGTCTGCGTATTAACCAAAAGCCCGAATATAAAGATGTGATGATACAGGCAGCCAAATCGCTTTGCACCCGTTTCCGTGAAAAACCGCAGGTTATCCAAAGCTGGGATGTAAAAGGCAACAGCTGGCAGTCACAACGCGGATGGGAATGTCCGGTGATTATCGACAATATGATGAACCTTGAATTATTGTTTGAAGCGACCAAACTTTCAGGCGACTCTACATTCTATAACGTAGCCGTGGCACACGCCGACCGTACTCTGCAAGAACACTTCCGTCCCGACGGCAGCTGTTACCACGTGATTGATTACAGCATAGAAGACGGAACAGTACGTCACCGCCAAACTGCACAAGGTTATGCCGACGAATCGGCATGGGCAAGAGGACAAGCATGGGCTATCTATGGTTACACAGTATGCTTCCGTGAAACCAAAGACCGCAAATATCTTGATCAGGCACTCAAAACTTTCGAATTTATGAAGAATCACAAGAATATGCCTGCCGACCTTGTTCCGTATTGGGACTTGGATGCTCCCAACATTCCGAACGAACCGCGTGATGCTTCTTCTGCTTCCGTTATTGCTTCTGCTTTGTACGAAATCTGTACATATCCCGTAGAGAATCCGCAATCTTATAAAGAATACGCTGATAAGATCATGGAATCGCTTGCTACAGCCGACTATACCGCACCTTTGGGTGAAAACGGACGTTTCCTGTTGATGCACAGCGTGGGCAGTATTCCTCACAACAGTGAAATCGATGTGCCGTTGAACTATGCCGACTATTATTATCTGGAAGCATTAAAGCGTAAAATTGACCTTGAAAAATAAGAACCATAAAAATAAGTATCATGAAAAAGCTTTTGATTCTCGCTTTCTTGCTGTTGGGATGCTTCTCAATGGCAAGTTATGCAGCCAAGCCCAAAGCAAAACATGTAGTTTACATCGGTCTTGACGGTTGGGGTTCATACAGTATGCCCAAAGCAAATATGCCTACCGTGAAATCACTGATGGAAACAGGTTGCTATACCATGCAGAAAAGAACAGTACTCCCTTCATCAAGCGCAGTAAACTGGGCATCCATGTTCATGGGGGCCGGTCCCGAAGTTCACGGATATACAGAATGGGGGTCACGCACACCGGAATTGCCTTCACGCGTAATCGTGAAGAATAACATCTTCCCCACTATCTTCCAAATCTACCGTGACGCTAACCCAAAGGCCGAAATCGGAGTATTGAGCGAGTAGGCAGGTATCCAATTCCTGGTTGACACACTTTCTACCGACTATCATGCCGTAGCACCGGACTATAACAAGTTCCCGACCGCACTGTGCGAAATGGCCGAGAAATACATCAAAGAGAACAAACCGTCATTGGTAGCCATTTGCTTTGACAATCCCGACCACGTAGGCCACAAGGAAGGGCATGACACTCCGGCTTATTACAGTAAACTGGAAGAACTGGACGGCTACATTGCCCGCATCGTGGCAGCCGTAAAAGAAGCAGGTATGTATGATGACACTATCTTTATCATTACTTCCGACCACGGAGGTATCAAGAAAGGTCATGGCGGAAAGACAATGGCCGAAATGCAGACACCTTTTATCATCGCAGGAAAGAACATTAAAAAAGCCGGAGAATTTCAGGAAAGCATGGTACAATATGATGTTGCTGCTACCATGGCATACATTTTCGGATTAGAACAGCCACAAGTATGGACAGGACGTGCCATGAAACAAGTATTTAAATAAAACTCCACATGAAACTACGATTAATTACTTTAGCATTTATATCTGTTTTCTTTTTAACGGCAGCCTCTGCCAAAAAGAAAACTACCGCACCGGTCAACGACCGGCAACAATGGGTTGAATTGTGTTACCGCATTGCAGCTCCGGTGCTTGAAAACATGAGCAAGGGCGAACTTCAAAAAAACATGCAACTCGAACTCAGCCCCACTTGGGACGGACGTGATAAACGTGTGGCCTATATGGAAACGTTTGGCAGACTGATGGCCGGCATCTCGCCTTGGCTGGCATTGCCTGACGATGATACCGAAGAAGGAAAGATGCGTAAACAGATGCGCGAATGGGCTGTACTTGCTTACAAAAATGCCGTAGATCCCGACAGCCCCGACTTCTTATTGTGGGAAACCAAATCAACACAACGATTGGTAGATGCTGCCTATATAGCAGAAAGTTTCCTGCGTGCACCCGAAGCTACCTGGCAGTTGTTGGATGAAACAACTCAGAAACGCTACATCGAACGTTTCCAACGTTTGAAAATCGTACGCCCGGCATATAATAACTGGCTATTATTCCGCGGCTTGATTGAAGCATTCCTGATGTCGGTAGGCGAAGATGCCGACCAATATGTGTTGACAGTTGCTTCCAATAAGATAAATGAATGGTATTTGAGTGACGGTTGGTACTCAGACGGTTCTGAGTTCGCACTTGATTATTACAATGCTTACGTTATTCACCCTATGTATATCGAAATGCTGGAAGTACTGAACAAACATCACTTCTGGACACCTATCAGCACCAAACTTGCCATCAAACGCATGCAACGTTTCAATGTATTTATGGAACGTCTTATTTCTCCCGAAGGCACATATCCTGCATTTGGCCGGTCTGTAGTGTACCGCATGGGAGCTTTCCAGACACTTGCCATGGCAGCATGGAAATACGGACTGCCCGAAGGAATGAGCAACGGTCAGGTGCGCAGCGCATTAACTGCCGTAATGAACAATATGTTCAAAGTGGAAGGAAATTTCAACGAAAAAGGGTTCCTCCAATTGGGATTTGCCGGTCATCAGCCCGACCTTTCCAATTATTATACCAACAACGGCAGTTTGTACATGACTTCTTTGGTATTCATGCCATTGGGATTGCCTGCCGATCACCCGTTCTGGAAAGATGCAGCCGAACCATGGACATCACAGAAAGCATGGAGCGGACAACCGTTTCCTATTGATGGACATCATTCACTCAGAAGTGAATAATATCGACTTTAACATAATATTGTTTTAACATAGCCGACTCCTCATTGTTTGCGAAAATAGTGAGGAGTTTTTTATGTCCCTCAGCCACGGATTAAATAAAGGTTCTCGGTTGTAGAACCTTTTAGACGAACCTTAGCTGAGATTTACAATTGTTCAATCTCTTCTATCGACAGTTCTGTATATTGGGCCATCGTAGAAAAGGGAATTCCGTCACTCTTCATTTTGCAAACCGTTTCCGTCCGGGTCTTTTTCATCCCGTCTTCTGTAGCTCCCCTACGAATGTCTTCTTCCACTATCCGGCAGCTCCGACAAGCGACGCTTAGAATAATAACAAAGATTGCTCCCTTTTGGCTAAAAAGTCTTGGTCGTATTGAAAAAGCCTTAGTTCTTTTTCGGAAACTCTTTGGTCTTTTCCAAATACCTCAAAATCTATCCATTATGATACGTTGACATCCGTTAAGATTTTCGAGTTGGATGTAAAACAAATGATTGATGGTACTTAACCTGTTGGGAACATGGTGAATAAGATTTCAGGAGAGAGAAGAAAAAAAGTGCAT
>ULUP01045358.1_pt1 | contig 10985 bp, 7 predicted proteins | sample 1958581 | NCBI WGS metagenome assembly ULUP01 (sample SAMEA4835763, study PRJEB28245) | human gut metagenome | biome: gut microbiome; material: fecal sample | place: Denmark | collected 2008 | reverse complement strand
GCACTGTTTTATATATGTTTATTGTACGTTTCCACCACCGGTATCTCCACTCTCTCCGGTATCACCGCTATTATCCGTGGTTCCGCTATTGTCCGGTTTATTGGTATTTTCTCCATTTTCCGGCGTATCAGTGTTTCCTCCGCTTTCTCCGGAATCGTTGTCCCCACTATGTTCCGGTTTGGAATTGTTATTCTGATCACCGGCATTGCTGTCGTTATTGTCCGGCTGGTTATCATTTTCGGAGCTTCCGTCCGTTGTATTATCTTTCTGCTGGCTCTCGGAAGTCTGCTGGTCATCCGTCTGGTTTTCTTCTATCTGGTTTTCTTCGCGCATCTTGTCGTGTTCTTCCTCTTCCTGCTTCTGCTGATTTTTAAAATCATCCGAAAGCTGAGCATAAGGAAGGAAATCAAGCGAAGATAATCCCTCGTGGGCCGCAGACATATATGCTTTCCAGATCTGTGCCGGATATGTGCTTCCACTCAGATTGGAAATGGCTTTTGGATAATCACATCCCACCCAGACTGCGGTTGTATAATATCTGGTAAATCCGCAGAACCATCCATCTTTGTGATCGTTTGTTGTACCCGTCTTTCCGGCACACGGCATATCGGCAAGCTTTGCAGAACGTCCGGTTCCACTGTCCATAACGGAGGTCATGATATCCGTCATCATCCGCGCCGCATCCTGCTTATAAACCGTTTTTTCCGTCAGGCTGGACGTATAGACTACATTTTCGTCAGAATCCACAATTGATTTTACACAGGTCGGTTCCCTGTAAAGTCCGTCATTTTCAACCGCTGCATACCCGGATGCCATCTCAAGTGGAGAAACACCTTTGGTAAATCCACCAAGAGATGTGGCGAGGGTATAATCTCCGTCCTTGATCTGTGCAAAATTCATATTTTTTAAATACTGCAGGCCTGCTTTTGGTGTCAGTTCATCATACAGCTGCCAGGCAATCGTATTAATGGAATGTGCAACCGCATATCTGAGCGGAATCTTTCCGGCATATGTATTGTTTGCATTCGACGGTCCGTCTTTTAGTTTATGGTCATCCACAACGGTATCCGGAGTATACCCGCGCTCCAGCTGCGGAGTATATACCAGCAATGGCTTAATCGAACTTCCCGGCTGACGGTAACTCTGGTATGCACGGTTTAACGTATAATTATCCGAATCCTGCTTACGGCCGCCCACGATTGCCACAACATATCCGCTGTTGTTATCAATTGATACTGCTGCCGCCTGCATCTTGTAAGTTCCGTCTTTGGATTTGTCTTTAAATCCTTTCAGGGTATCATCAATGGCAGACTGCAGTTCCTTTTGTTTTTCCATATCAATCGTCGTATAGATTTTGTATCCTCCGGAAAACAGTTTCTTCTGACACGCACTGTAAAGTTCGTCATATGCTTCCCCATAAGACTTCTTTTCCTTATCCGAATCAAAATAATATTTAAACTGGAAACCTTCCTGTTCCATCAGTGCACGGGTTGCGCAGTCATACGTGTAAGTGTCAATCGAACTGTTAATTTTCTCCGTGTCACTCTTTTTCGGCCGGTTCAGTGCAATCTCTTCTTTGGTTGCCTCATAATACTCTTCCTGGGAGATTTTCCCGTCATCCCGCATATTCTTTAAGATCAGATTCCGCCGGGTAATGGTATTGTCCGGGTGTGTCACCGGATCATAATTGGACGGGCGGTTCGGGATCGCACACAGATACGCGGTCTGCGATACATCAAGATCTTTCAGTTCACAGTTAAAATATCCATGACAGGCAGCGTCAATTCCGTAATAGCCGTTTGCAAAATACACGTTATTCAGATAAAATTCCATAATTTTATCCTTACTGTAACGTTTTTCGAGTTCCCACGCAAGAAACATCTGCTTCACCTTGTACTGCCACGTCTGTTTCGGCTGCATATAAATCAGCTTGGCAAGCTGCATGGTAATCGTACTTCCACCCTGCGTACCACCCTGCGATTTTTTCAGTTTCGACATGACTGTGGCTTTGACCGCGCGCACAAGTCCTTTCAGATCCACACCGTTATGCTGGTAAAACTTCTTGTCCTCAATACTGATAATCGCTGCGACAAAATTCTTTGGAATATCCTCGTATTTGACATACTGCGCATTCTTGTCTCCCCTTCGTTCAGAGATCAGTTTTCCGTCTTTATCAAAAACGGAGCAGGTCTGTGAAGGGATAAACGTAGAATCGTCGGAAGCAGATACTTCCTGCACTGCCTCACGGCGCATCTGCTGTATCTGATCCGCATATCCGCCAAAATAGTAGTATCCAAAACCTGCCAGCACAACAAGCATCAGCACGATCTGCAGCTTTATGACAAACCAGAAAAAGCGATGCTGCTTTTTCTTTCTTTTCTTTTTCTTCTTGGTTGACATATACTCTCCTCCATATTTATTTTGGAAACATACATCATACATTTTATCTCTTTTGGACAGTATATGCAAATTATCTTTTTATTAAGATTTTATTATTTTCACTGTTCCATATTTTTCCCCAGAAAATTTGCAGCTGTGGCAGACAATGCTTTCAACAGTCCAAGTGTTTCCTTTTGTCCGCTGTTATCTGCCAGAATCACAGCACCCTGACAGTCTCCATTGCACAGAATACTTGAAAGCACAATTCCCTTCGGAAGGGTTGACATTGTTTTTTTTGTAATGGAGCAGGCCTGTTCTTCTCCTGTTTTCACAACTGTGCTGCGCTTTTCAATCATTTCTTCCATTTCTTCGCTCAGCTGTTCCCCCTCAACTTCCTTTTTCCCGGTTCCCGCTGCTGCGATCACATATTCCCGATCCGTAATGCAGACCAGAGCCTCTGTGGTCTGTGCCAGTGCCTGTGCATAACTTCGTGCAAACTCGCCCAGTTCCCCAACCGGTGAGTATTTTTTGAGCATAATTTCGCCCTCCCGGCTTGTAAAAATCTCTAGGGGATCCCCCTCCCGGATGCGCAGTGTCCTGCGAATTTCTTTCGGAACCACAATTCTTCCCAGATCATCGATTCTGCGCACAATTCCAGTTGCTTTCATATGATAAATTTCCTCCTGTTTTCCAGATTACTTTCCATATTCATGTTGTATGGGTAGTATGCCGGAATCCCGGAAAAATTATGCACAGAAAACAAAGCATTTTACTTGAAAAAACGTTCATCCCGTCATACAATAGAATTAGCATTCACCTAGGAGAAACGTATTATGGATTATAATGAAAATGAATTTAAGGCCAAGGCCAATATCAAAGCCAGACGCATCTGGCTTGTATTTGCCCTTCTTCTTAGTGCAAACTACGGCACAGATGTATCCCAGGGTGGGTATCCTTCCACAAATTTCATCATTTTTTTAATACTGTGCTGGGTTCCTTTTTTTGCCGGTGATCTTCTTTTGCGCATCAGGGGAAAGGCTGATGACCGCTATCGGTATGCGCTTGTCGTCGGTTACGGTATTTTTTACACGTTCCTGATCTGCACCACCGATTCACCGATTGCCTTTACCTATATTCTTCCGGTTGTCAGTCTTCTGGTTCTTTACAAAGACCGGAAATTTATGGTGGGATGTGCAATCGCCAATATCGCCAGTGTCATTATCAGTGTCATTTATCATCTGGTCGTTCTCGGTCAGAATACTGCAACGGACCAGAAAAATTATCAGCTGCAGATTGCCTGTCTCCTGCTCTGTTATATCGGCTATATCATGTCTATCCGCCATCTCATCGAATCCGATGGTGCCCTGACAAACAGTATCAAAGCCGATTTAAAACGGGTTGTTACAACTGTTGAACAGGTTAAAACCGCCAGCAATACCATCATGGATGGAATCACCGTTGTCCGCGAACTCGCCACGGAAAACAAACATGGTTCTGACATTGTCGTAGACGGAATGAACAAACTGACCGACCATAACGGCCAGCTGCAGTCCCGGACAGCCTCCTCGCAGGAAATGACAGGAGATATTAATTCCCAGGTACAGAATGTTGCTTCCATGATCAATGATATGGTATCCCTGACTGCGGAATCCGGCAAACATGCAAAAACAAGTTCCGTTGATCTGGAGAGTCTGGTACAGACTGCCAGAACGATGGCAGATCTGTCCAATGAGGTAGAACATATTCTGGACGCTTTCAAGGCAGAATTTGAAACCGTAAAACAGGAAACCGGAACCATTGACAGTATTTCCAGCCAGACCAATCTGCTGGCACTTAATGCTTCCATTGAAGCTGCCCGCGCAGGGGAAGCCGGAAAAGGATTCTCCGTCGTTGCGGAACAGATCCGCAAGCTGAGTACCGAAACCAAAGATTCTTCCGGACAGATCAGCGAAGCACTCTCGCGGCTGGATGAAATTTCAGGAAAAATGACTTCTTCCATTGAAGAAACCTTAAAACTTATTCAGGTCACTCTGGAAAAAGTAACCCAGACCGGTGAAAATGTAAATAAAATTACACAGGATTCTTCTCTTCTGGGTGAACACATCCAGACAATTGATTCTGCCATGAAAGAAGTGGAATCTTCCAATCGTCAGCTGGTAGAAAATATGGAACAGGTATCTTCCATCGTGGAAACCATGACCACATGCATCAGTGATTCCGATGAAACAAGCAAACGCATGCTCAGCAAATATGAGGAAAGTGCTTCCAACATCAATAACATAGAAAATGTAATTCAGGAGCTGATGTGTGAACTGGGCATCGGTGGTTTCATGGGTCTGGATGATATTCATGCCGGTATGAAAGCAAAAGTTATTCTTCCAAAACATCTGGAACGCATGGAGTATCACGGAGAAGTCAGATCTGTTGCGGAAAATAGTATTTCCCTGATTTTGTCTGACAATCCACAGTTAAACGGATCCGAAACCTGTAAGGTTCAGGTCACGGTTGACAATGTTCTCTACTGTTGGGATCAGGCGCAGATACAGGCTGACACGGCATCCGGTTCCCATGCCTATGTATTGCAGCTTTCCGCACGTCCGGAGATCAAAAACCGCCGGAAATACCCACGGGCAGATGTGTCCAATCCATGTACCATCACGCTGAAAGATTCCGACACAACGTTCTCCGGTCAGCTTGACAATATCAGTGCCAATGGATTTGCATTTCTGATCCGGGATCCGTTTTTCATGGATCACAAACATGCAGATGTTGCTATCGATATCCAAAATTTTGCCCTTTCGGATCAGTCCCATCTGGAAGGACATGTCATCCGGTGCTCGGATGATGAAGGTGTATATATTGTGGGATGTCAGATGCCGGAAGACAATTATGCAATACGCAATTATGTAGATTCCCTTCTCGGTCAATAAATAAAACAGGGAAAACTTCTATGATTCCATAAAAGTTTTCCCTGTTTTCTTATCATTTAAGCTGTCAGCAAAAGTTTTTCAAACTCTTCTTTGGGAAGCGGTCTCGAATAGTAATATCCCTGAATACTGTCACACTTCATCTGTTTGAGGAAATCCACCTGTTCTTCTTTCTCAACACCTTCTGCCGTAACGCACAATCCAAGTTCCTTTGCAAGTAAAATCGTATGTTCCAGCAATCGTTCCCCACTGAAATCCCCGATGTAATCAATCAGACTTTTGTCAATTTTTAACGTATCGAAACATTTCATGTTCAGTGTTGCAAGGGAAGAATACCCCGATCCAAAATCATCTACAAGCAATGGAAAACCATTGTCATGGAACTTATCTGCCAGCCCCTTGATATTGTCATTGTCAATTGCTGCGCTCTCTGTAATCTCAATCGGAACCAGATGGGTTTTTACTCCGATTTCATCAGCGATCTGCTGATACCGGCTGACCACACTGTCAAAATACAGACTCGCCCTGGACAGATTGATGGATACAGGAATAATCTCCTTTCCCTGTTTCTGCCATTCTAACTGCTGCATACATACTTTTCGGAAAACATACTCATCCAGAACTTTTATCAGTCCGTCTCTCTCAAACAACGGAATGAATTTGCCGGGTGGAATAACATTTCCCTTTTCATCTCTCCAGCGGATCAGACCTTCTGCCCCTACCATCCGCTCTGTTTCCGGATCATATTTCGGCTGATACCACACCTCAAAACAGTTATTTTCCAGAGAATGTTTAAATTCATCCTCCATGGCTTTATCTTCAAGCATGCGGATCGTATCTTCATGGCTGTAAAACTGATAGCTGATATCTTTGCGATCCTTGATCTGATTCTTGGCAAAATTTGCTTCGCTGTATACCTCTTCCACTTTGGAATCCGGTTTCCACTTCGTCACTCCAAAATAAGGGATCAGCTTCGGAACCTTCAGTCTTTCCGACAATTCTGCCAGTATGGTCTCCAGCTGCTGTAACTGCCGGATCGTCTTTTCCTGATCCTTTCCACTACTGTAAATCACAAAACGGTCTGCATTGATATGTCCTGCCAGATCATCTTTTTCCAGTATCCCCTGAATACACTTCCAGATTCCTTTGAGTGTTTCATCCCCTTTGATAATTCCACAGATCGAATTGATAATTTTAAAGGAGTGGATGTCCATGGACACCAGATATCCCGGTTGCCGAAAATCCCGGATTTTCTTCTTAAAACTTTCGTAATTATTTCCACCGGTTACACTGTCCACATATGCCATGCGCTCAAGTTCCCTCTGTTTTTCGGAACTGATATCGGAAAATCCTGCTACCATCCGGTGCAGCTGTCCTCCATCCGATGTATTTACAAATTTTGCACGGCAGTATTTTACTTTCCCATCCCGCACAATCCGGTAATCATACTGATATGCTTTTTTCAGGCTCAGCTGCTTACGGAGATTTTCAATGGAGGTCTCATACAGCATTGTCTCACGATCTTCGGTAAGGACAACCTTCCCCACATATTCTGCCATGATAGCTTCATATCCCGGAATTTCCTTAAGCGTATCATTGAGCACAGAGCGCACTGCGGAGTTCACCTTATATACATATACCTTATCATGATCCACATCTACATAATATACACTGTTAAAATTGCTTCCCAGTGCCTGAATAATCTCATTCTGGCGTGTGTCTGCCCTGATCTGTTCGATCAGACCCAATACATATTCCGGTTGTTTCTGTGAACCGCCCTGAATCCTACCCATAGAGATCTGATATACCATGTCTTTTCCCGAAGACTGAATCTTTGCACTTACCGTGTTTGCGCCATGGTCAATATCCTGAAACAGTTTTAACAGTTTTTCTTTTTCCATAATTCTGTCCATGAGGATACTATGCTCCAGATCCGTAGCATTCTCCACGATTCCCATGTGACGGGCTGCAAACTCTGATGGCCTGATCCTGTGTTCTTTGGGATAATAGTAAAAAAAATACTTTCCCCATTTTGCCAGAATCTCCTGAATCTCTGTTGATATATCCCTGCACTTCTTCTGATCGTTTTTTTCTACCATAGGCCTGCCTTTCCCTGGTAAACTGTAAATATTGTCTGATTATTTCCGTACAAATATACTATAGCATAAACTATTTTCCTCGTAAAGGTAGTAAATTTTCACAAAAGCACACGAAAAGCGCATGCAACAGAGATGTCACATGCGCTTTCCAACTACACAGCATTCGCTTATGTTCTATTTTATTTTACGGTTTCTACCTTAATCACATTCGTATTTCCTACTTTGCCATTGATCAGACCACCGGTCAGAACAACAGCATCTCCGCTCTGTAATGAAAATACTTCTTTTGCCTTTTTCATTGCATGGTAGAACATAACTTCCATCGAACTGAATTCCTCGCAGAGAACCGGAGTAACCCCCCAGCTTAAGTTCAATTTCCGCCATACTTTCTCGGAAGTCGTCATTCCGATGATATCTACCGGACAACGGAAACGGCTGACCATACGTGCGGTAGTTCCGCTGAGTGTACTCGCGACAATACATTTTGCCTGGACATCAACTGCCATCGCACAAGTTGCATGCGAAATGGCATCCTGAATGCTTCTTGTCTCAAAATCAGAAGTACGGAAACGCTTGGTATATTTGATCTGGGATTCCGTATACTCAGCAATCTCTGCCATGTTCCGCACAGCATCTACCGGATATTTACCGGCAGCCGATTCTCCGGACAGCATGATCGCGGATGATCCATCGTATACCGCGTTTGCCACATCGGAAAGCTCTGCACGTGTCGGACGCGGATTGTGAATCATGGACTCGAGCATCTCGGTCGCGGTTATGACACGTTTTCCGAGCATACGGCACTTGCTGATCAGATACTTCTGAACCGCAGGCACTTCCATGCCCGGGATTTCGACTCCGAGATCTCCACGGGCAATCATGACACCATTGGCAATCTCACAGATTTCTTCAATGTGCTCCACACCCGAACGGTTCTCAATCTTTGCAATAATATCAATATCTTCGCCGCCGTTCTCGTCAAGGAATTTACGCATATCCTCGACATCTTTCTTTACGGAAACAAAAGATGCCGCAACGAAATCCACGTCGTTTTTGATACCAAACAGCAGATCTTTCTTATCCTGCTCGCTCAAAAATGCATGATCCATGACCTTGTTCGGGAAATTCATGCTCTTTTTATCCGACACCTCGCCTCCGACAAGAACCTTACAGATGGCATCTGGTGCTTTCAGCTTTTCTACTTCCAGAATAATCAGACCATTGTTGATCAGGACATGATCTCCCACCTTCAGATTGTTGATCAGGTTTTTGTAGGTTACGGAAACTCTCTCCTGATTTCCCACAATATCATCCGTTGTCAGTGTAAATGTATCTCCATCTTTTAACGTGATCTTTCCGTTTTCGAAGGTTTTGATCCGGTACTCCGGTCCTTTGGTATCCAGCATGATCGCAATTGGAAGACCTAACGCCTTACGCACTTTTTTGATCGTATCAATCTTCTTCTGATGTTCCTCATGGCTTCCATGGGAAAAGTTTAATCTGGCTACATTCATGCCGGCATTACACATCTGTGTCAGTACAGATTCGCTTTCGCTTGCAGGTCCGATGGTACAAATAATCTTTGTTTTTCTCATAATGCTTGTTCTCCTGTCTCTATCCAAATTTTTTTGTATCCCCTGAGTTTCATTCTGTCACACACAGACGGGATTTGCGCGGATATACCGCCCGACGATCAGCCGACGCGCCGGTGAAACAAGAAATTTGGGCTTCGAGGTCAGAATTCTCTGTACCAGCAGCCACTGCTGTGTCATATGGCTCACCGGAAGGAAACGAAGCCCGATTCGCCTGACTTGCGGAACAACGGACGGTTTCCCTTCCCTGAGCACTGTCTGGGAAATGCAAAACTCTCCTGCATCATTCAGGTAATCCTCCGCCTGCCGGTTATGCATACTGCTGCTAAGCACATTGACCTTCTGCTGCATTCCACAGGCATCTGCTACATTCATCTCCACCGGCATGCGAAGCACAAACGCCGCAATGACCACAGCGGAACAGATCAGCACAATATGATGTTTCTTTTTGGTCCGTTTTCCGAAGTGCTTATGCATTTGCAATCACATCTGCCAGAGCTTCCATCGCTGGTAGGTCGGACTCTTTCATGGCGGAACGGATCGTTACCATCGGCTCCACAATGGTAATATTTTTCATGGTTTCCAGAATTCCCTTCATCGTTCTTCCGGCCGTCGGTCCCCAGGTACCGTTCTCAATAATACCTACGGTACGGTTCTGGAATGCCTTGGACTGTAAATGATGCAGGAAGTCCTGCATACATGGGAATACACCGCCATCGTAACTTGCTGCTGCAAGAACCATACGGTCATAACGGAACGCATCTTCCACAACTTCTGCCATATCATCACGGGAAAGATCCATGACAGAAACTTTCTCTACTCCTTTGGCACGCAGCATCTCAGCAAATTTCCGTGCTGCTTTTGCAGTATTTCCATGGATCGATGCATATGCTACAAGAACACCCTTATCCTCCGGCTTATAGCTGCTCCAGGTATCATATAATCCAATGTAATAACCAAGATTTTCATTTAATACCGGACCATGCAGCGGACAGATTGTCTGGATATCCAGTCCTGCTGCTTTCTTTAACAGTGCCTGTACCGGTGCACCGTATTTTCCTACAATATTAAAGTAATATCTTCTCGCTTCACAGGCCCATCCTTCCGGATCTTCATAATCCAGTGCACCGAATTTTCCGAATCCGTCTGCAGAGAATAAAATCTTTTCACTGCTCTCATAAGTTACCATCACTTCCGGCCAGTGTACCATCGGTGCCATATAAAAATTCAGCGTATGGGTACCAAGGGACAAAGACTCTCCTTCTGCCACTGTAATTTTATGGTTCTCATCTACCGGAAGCTCGTCAAAAAACTGTGGAAGCATCTGAAATGTCTTGGCATTTCCCACCAGAGTTACTTCCGGGAAAAGCTCTACCAGACGTCCGATACTTCCGGCATGATCCGGCTCCAGATGGGAAACAACCAGATAATCCACTTTCCGTCCGTCTAATGCGGCCAGCAGATTTTTCTCCCACTGCTCCACACCTCTGGTGTCTACCGTATCCATCAAAGCTACCTTTTCATCCAAAATCAGATAAGAATTATAAGATACACCATGCGGAACCACATACTGGCTCTCGAACAGGTCAATCGTCTTATCATCTACTCCGATATACTTTACTGCTTCTGAAATTGTTACACTCATTTTTTCTCCCTCTCTTTTTGTTTTTATTTATGTATTATGATGCATACATATCATTTTCCTCTTCACGCTCTAAATCCTCCGGACTCATATAGCGGCGGAACAGGCGCTCTAAAATAAAATCAAATACCATGGATGTAACTGCCGGAATTACCACAAGCAATACCGGTATAATATAAATCGACAGAGCCGATGCAATCAAAATCACCAGCAGCAGCAATGCCCATGGCAGATGCCTTATCATCAGCAGAAATGCATTTTTCAATGTCTGTTTTACGGTATTTTCAAATCTTGCAATATATGGAAATAAAAATGCGCTCCACATAATCGCAACAGCAATCATAAC
>ULUP01048183.1_pt1 | contig 10999 bp, 9 predicted proteins | sample 1958581 | NCBI WGS metagenome assembly ULUP01 (sample SAMEA4835763, study PRJEB28245) | human gut metagenome | biome: gut microbiome; material: fecal sample | place: Denmark | collected 2008 | reverse complement strand
TTATTGACATTGAATTTACTGATGAAACAAAATTAAGCGTAATTATAGATATTAAAGAAATCATAACAAGAGGAACAGTGGCTGCAAACAGTTTTTTTATTATACTGCCTTTTCTGTTCACTAGGGCATATAGAAACAAAGCCATTAAGTAGCAGATAATTCCAAGAATTCCCTCAAAAATCGTTAAGTAATTCATTACGGTTATCAGTAATCCGAGCGTACAGAAACACAATGCAAAAGCAATAATGTTTTTCTTAGTGCTTTCTGTTTTCGGAGGCAAAAACTTATATATAAAATAAGTTTCCATAAAACCTTCATAGAAATTTATAATCACTTCAAAAGCAATCCATATTATACTCATTTATATCGTTTCCCTCAAATATTTTGAAAAATCGGTATCAACCATGTGTTTGTACTTTCTACTCATTGTAAGTCTAAAACCTTGCTTAAAAATAACTTCGTCATTTTTCATATCCAAATTAAAAACATGACTAAGATTAACAAGATACTTTTTATGAACTCTCGAAAAATCGTATTCCGCAAGCTCACTTTCAAGGTCACCGATAACTGCACGTACTTTAATATGAATCTGTGAACCATACTCATCCAAGATACAATATTTCACATGATGATTGTCACTTTCAATATACAAAATGTCTCTGTATTGAATGCAGATTCGCCCATGCTCCTCATCGCTCAAAATTATTTTTTGGTGCTGCTTTAAATAAACAGAAAGCTTGTTTAAAACATTAACAACATCTTTATTTAAACTTGATACGCTAGACTTTTGTATAAAATAAAACGGCTGAAATTCCATACTTCCGTACACCAGTTCGTTGTGATTTGTAACAAATATTATATAACAATCCCTTCTTTGTTTTCTTAATATTTCTGCAACATCAAAGCCTGTGAATTCAGGCATATCAATATCCAAAAAAATCACATCAAAAAATATGTGCTTGTGTTGATTCAATAAACCTTGACCGTTATTGAAACCTTGAACATTTACATCTTTAAAATAATTTATTGCATTCTCTGAAATTATTTTTTTTAATGTTTCTAAAAAGCTCTCATTATCATCACAAACTGCGATTTTAAGCACATCCTTCACCACCTTTGTATGACATTATATCAAACATTTTTCACTAAATCAATACACCTTTTATTAATTATGTTATAAAATCACTTACATCCGTATATAAACGCTTGGCTTTGCAATAATTGTCACCAAACAATCCGCCATTCAAACATCTATATATTCCGGAATTAATATGATTACTCATAGTTCTGAGCCTGCTCGTCCTTGATACCCAGTGACAGTTTTTTCTGCCTAATCATTCTTCGCAGTCTGCAGTCTGCTGTTTGTTTAAAGGACTTGTATTTCTGTGCATAATCATCTTCAATGCATCTGCTGAGATTTACAAACAGGCTTAATATCGTATTCACAAGCAGATCATTCTCAAACTTCGATATGTTGTCCAGCATAGCCTGTGCACATTCATTGCCGTCATTTGCGGACTTAGTAAACCATTCGATAGCTTGTTCCTCATCCTTTGTAAGTTCCGCTGCCCCGAAAAGATAGATCCTGCCAAGCTGATAACTTGCCAAATGATTTTTGTCAGCACAATTCTCAAAATAATTGACAGCTTTTGTATATCATACTTTTCTTCCTGCAAATACAGCTTTGCAAGAGCATACTGCGTATACTCGTTATCTGCAGCCAAGAGCAAATACTTTTCTGCTTTAACCAGATTTTGCGGTACGATCTCGCCATGCAAATAAATTTTGCCTAGCCTGTAACAAGCAATGACATCTCCGCTGTCCGCACACTCGGTAAGCAAGGCTATTCCTTTTTCAATGTCCTGTTCCAAATGCTCTCCTGAAATATATTCAAGGGCAAGAAATCTTTTTGCATTGCTGTTTTTAAGTTTGACAGCTTTCTCAAGCAATTTTACTGCACTATCTGTATTCTGCGGAATGTGTTCACCTATCAAAAGTGCTTTGCCATACTCTCTTTTGATTTTATCAATATCACTTGACACATTTTATACGAACAAGAATTATGTACAAGTGAGTTCATTGAAAAGGCTATATTGTTTTATATCGGCTATCTGAGTCAGCAAGATAATCTCAACTATATCTCTCCGATGATTACCGAAACAGTGAAAGCGCAGATCAATGGTACAGAACAGCGCTTGGCACATCTGCTCTTCAAGGTTGCTGTTGAGCTTGGCAAGCTGACGCACCTGCTTGCGGTGGCGAATGATGTTGACGATGAAACGCTTCGTCAGCTTCTTGTCATGTGCATCAACGAGGTGCGTAAAATCAACGGTGCCATTAACTGCGAGGATGCTGTCAGGTATCAGAAGGAGTAAAACAAAAGCCATGATCAGAGTGTCTGATTACGGCATGTACATAATTCTCGGATTTGATTTTTTACTTCTTAATCATATACTTATCTAAATCTGATGTTTCACCTCTGAAAATAAACCATTCAGGAAATTCATTCAATTTGAATCGTATAAATTCATCAACAGTGCGATAAATCTCATCCTTTTCAGGATTGTAATATGAACTTCTGTTGGCGTAAATCGTAATGCCTGTAAAATCTTTCTCTGACTCCATCGGACATTTACACGGAGCATCGTTGTTGGTTATGATGATATGCTCTTCGGTTTCACCTTCTGATGGTGACAAATAAAATTCTCCACAGGCAGATAAATTATTTTCCACTGAAAACTGAATTTCATTATTCATATAATCCGCCAGAACTTCTCTGTTTATCCGATAGATAGGACCTCTAAGAAAATCCTTTATTTTAGAAAATAAACCCATAACAATCTCCTTAATCCAAACGTTTCTCTTCAATTTCCTGGTTGGCAATGATCAACTTAATAAACTCCACGAGATTGTCAGCGACGAAATAAACTTCATTATCCATCTCGTTGTCTATTCTGACAATGCAAGGTTCGCCGTTTTCGTCAGCAGATCTGAAATCCATGTAATACATATCATGACCTGCTGACTGTGTTTCACCGAAAGGAATACCAATGTCAGGATACTCCCATTCTTCCTTCCAGTTTTCAAATCTCTCTTCCAGACTGTTGAATGTGTCAGCAGTGGGACCGATTCCGTAGATCGTTGTCAGCCAGCTCTCATCTAATTCATCAGAAATCATACCACCGTTTTGAACCTTCAGCAGTTCAATGTATGATGCAGGCATTCTATATCCTAAAGTCTGTTCGGCTCTTGCAATCATCTCGTCTGTAATCTCACCGAATACATAACTTTTTCCGTACTCGCTGTCATGGTCAAACAGCTTAGTCAGATCAATATCACCAAATAAACTCATGAAATATTCCTCCTTGGATTCTTGATATATTATAACAATGCAAACCAATCCTGTATAAACAACTTCTGTTGTTCGGTTGTTGGAAAATCATCTGTATCGCATGTTTCTGCTTCATCTGCATATAAAACCGTGATGACTTCTTAGTTTTCAGTTAAATTCAGTAATGCGACCTCATTTTTCTCCATACATGTACCCTCGATGTGTATTTTATCATTACTTTCTAAATTATACCACATCCCCGAAGAAATATCAATCCCCACGGAAAGGAGTGACACCATGCCCAAGCTAATCGTAACTAGCAGATACGTGAAAAAAAGGTGCAGTAAAAAAATCGCAGAACAATGTGAATTACATTGCAATCAGTGAAGGCTCTGTGCCTGTAAAAGAAACAGTGGAAATGAACCTCAGAAAATGAAAAAAAGCCTATTTCATCGGTTTTCAACTTTGTGAGAAACCAACAAAATAGGCTTGCAAATTTTGTGAAATAGTTTTATGCGAAAATCAGTAACGATCCCCTTGAAAATGCCGACACATTTCCAAAATTCTTGATTAATATCAAGTGTCGTGGATTCAAATCCCTTTTTGACTGAAAAACATCTACGATTTCACACTAAAAATTTTCGTCCCTAAAACGTCAAAAAAGCCCGTAAAATCGGGGCTGCAATAAGGAACGTAAAAAACCGATTGAGAAAGAAGAAGTTATCAGCAATAGGTTTAGTTATGTTAATTAATAGTTAAAACAATCGACTGTCTAAGAAACGGTCGGTTATTTTGCTGTTTATATTAAATTGAAGAATAAGATTGCTCTGCAAACATATGAGTTTACAGAGCAAATCAAATTAAGCAATGTTGATAGTATTCAGCAATTCACCGGAATTATTATCGAACACAAAAATGTAGTCACCGCAGGATTCAAAAGTGTACGAACCGCCTTCTTTGATCTCATCAACTGACTGCTTTTTAATAAGACTCCAATCCTCAAGCGAATATGTCAGATATTTACCTTTATAATAGGTTATTGCTTTTTGGGAGTTGGCATAAATGATTCTTTCGTGATTTTTAGTTTTCTTTTCTTCAAAATGTGATGTTTCATAATTCCATAAAATAATTCTGTCACCGTCAATTTGTTCAGATACATTATCTGTAAATCCTTTTGCGTAATGTGAATACTGTGCTATGATAATTAAATATTTATCAGATTGTTTAATCGGCTGATATGAATAATCAATATTAAAAGTTGTCCCGGATTCTACGACTTTACCATTATCTATATTTATTATATAATAGTTGTTTAATTTCCCTGATTTTAGCGGAAACAATATCAATTTATTATCATATAAAGATGCTGTCATATCAGTTTTAGATAAAAAAATCTGTTTTGCATTCTTCTTATTATATACATTGCAAAAAACTGTTTTTTCATTTTTATCAGTTATTTTCAAGTAATAATGATTGCGGTTATTGATAATTTGTATATTGGCAGAAAAAAAATTTTTTTCAACAGTTATATTATAGTCATATGGGCATTTATCTAAATCAATTATTTTCATATCATCAACACTACTATATGCTTTTATGTCATAACGCATATTAATATCGGAATAATTAAGAACATATAATATGTCATCGACGAAATACATATCGTAAATACTATGTGATATGTTATGTATTTTAATAACATTACCAAAATAGTCGAGCTGAAATATTTTTTTAGAATCAACTGAGGGAGAAAAGAATATAAATTCCTCGTCGGCTGTTACAGTAGAAGTTTTTGCAATAGAGATATTACATATTTTATCTATATTTCCTTTTGAATTTTTACAATAGATTCCATCAGAGTCAAGATAAACAATTAAATCATTAACATGACAAGCATGAGAATAATTATCTTTAACATGGATACTAATATCGCCCTGATTTGTGAATAAATGTCTTAAAATAAGTAAGCCGATAATTATAAATATTAGCGGAAACGCAATCATATTTTTTCTATATTTTTTTCTCATAATAATCCTCAAATTTCTGATTTCACAAAAGCACCTATTAATGAAATAAAACAGGCTGATTGGCAAAATGTTAATGTAAATCAGCCTGCTAAATTATCATATTGAAACGCTGAAATAAAACCTTATTTTTTCTGTATTAAATAACCCACATCAAAAATACAACCCTCTTTATTCGCGATTTCATCAATAGAATTAAAATAGGTCGTATTTCCATCATTGTGTTGTGCTTCAGTATAGTTGCTGTATCTATTAAATGTCGCTATCATACCTGAGTTATCATCTTTTATTCCAGCAACAGAATGCTGTTTTTGATATGTGACAACTTTTGCGAATGCTCCTAACTCAATTGAACTTTCGTACTTATATGAAAAATAAGCAACATTACCATTTGTAAACTCGCTATCCATTTCTTGAGCTAAAGCATTGCCAAAATCAAATGCATATTCTAAATCACCAATTTTAGGGTTCTTGTAAGTTTTATATGTTAGGTTGAGAGAGTCTAGCCAATCCGATACTTTATCCGGGTTACTACCATAAAAACCATCTTTTAAATAATCGGTTTTATTGGAAAATAATCCACCAGTAACTATATCTAAAACTAAAGCATTATATTCAAACTCTGCTGCGGTTTTGAAAAAGTTAACATTTTCACCAGCTAATGTTGCTGCATTAAAGGCTGCCATTAATTCGCATATTACTCCATGCATAGGCACATCTGCAAACATTAATCCACCATCATCTGAAAAATTTCCGTTGGATTGATTAATAACTAGCATCTTTTCGTTATAAAAATATATATTTTTATCATCGCCATATTTTTTAAGACCAATTTTGGTATTATTCGTGTAATTTTTCATGGCTCTATTGATTTTATCATTAGAAGTATAAGTCCAGCCAACATACTGCATATAAGCATCGCCAAACCTCGTCCAATCAGCAATAGCACAAGTCATAAATCTTGCATTATTTATTCTGTCTGTTGATACTGAAATTTGATTGTTTTTATAGCTTAAGTATAAAGGTTTACCTATAGTATCGTTGTTTTCATAATACAAAACTTTTGAGCGTATTACCAGACCATTCTCACCAAGCAATCCTTTAGCACCGTTATTATAAGGTAGTACTTCCCATAATTGTCCCTGCAAGTTTAAGTCATTGCCCATAAATACAGAATAACTTCCGTCATCATTCAAGTGCAGAGTTAATACCAATTCTTCATTATTCAATGCATGAATTTTATAACCTTCATCGCACCATTCAAACTTGAATTTTTGATTATTGTTTCCTGTATAATTATACATTATCAAAGACGCCCCTGGATTAGTGGAGTTGTCTTTTACATTCATATAGTATTCCGGATAAATACCGACTATTTTAGTAAGATAATATGTCTCTCCATCAAGGAAATCGTATTTATCACCTAAAATGTCAGGTTTATCCATGGGATACGGATCTTCAATATCCGAATAACCGTCACCATCTGAATCGTCATTACTTTCAGGATTAGAATTCATAATAAAATAATAACCAGCAGTTACTTCCTGCTCTTTGTGATCCATTATAATAGTCTTATAAATCGGTACAGGTTCAATTTCAACACCATCTTTTAATCCGTCTTTGTCAGTGTCAGGCAAATCATATCTAGTGTTAACTATCTGTCCGTTCTGCACTCGTATACCAGCTAATTCAAAAACATCATACAAACCATCACCGTCTGTATCTTTTGTATCAAAGAAAGTATCCAATGCAATTTGGGAATAAATATCGGCTAAATCATTAGTTGTAATGGCTTTGTAGAATTCACCATGAGTCATCTTTGCCATATGTTCAAGTGTTTTATCATCAGAACCTAAGCCAAACCCAATAGTGTAGATCGAAATATCTAAACTATCCGCTTCTTTTAAATATGAATCAGAAATATTACATCCACCATCAGACATAAATACAATCATTTTTTTGGAGCACCTGTCTGTGTTTTTAGTAGTTGAATTGATTGATTTATCGACGCATCAAAATTATTACCTCCGGTAGAGTAGATATTATTCAACGAGTTTAACAATATGTTTTTCTGACCCACAGAAGTAAAATTACAAAGTATCTGAGGCCTGCTGTCTTCAGCCAAAATAGCTACATTATCTTTATTCCTTAGAACATTAATAAACGATTCAGCTGCCTTTTTTCTGCCTGCTTCATATGGATCGTTGTATTGCATACTACCCGAACAATCAATGACCAAAACTGTGCTTAATCCACTTGGAGCATAATCATAATAACTCGGATATAATTCAGTAGACCATGCTTTGTACCATTCTTCCCTATTAACTATCATATACTTACTGAAGTGTGTAGTCTCCACACTTACAGTAGAGTTCTCCTCATCAAGCATAGTGTCCAACTCAACAAAATTGTCATTTTCTTCATCATACCATAAAAATAGCAGATTGTCAAATTCGGTATCGCCAAGTTTAGACTTGTCGATCACATAAGTAAGCGTAGCCTTATCAAACTGCGAAGTCGTTTTGATTTCAAAAGGCTCGCCCACAAGACCTACAACCTCTGAGCAGAGTATATCCTTGTTCATAATGCTCTCAACGGTTGTGGTTTTCTGGAGATTACCCGTGCCCTCCATAGATACACGAACCTCTGTAACGGCACAATCCTCGTTTTCAACCTTGTGAATAAACGTCTGTAAACGCTTTTCATCACCGTCAAGAATACCATTTTCGTTTGTATCGGGATTTGTAGGATCAGTTTCAAGATAGATTTCATCGCCGTCTTCTAAACCATCGTCATCGGTGTCTTTCTTTAGCGGATCAGTATTATAAGTATTGATTTCTTCTCCGTCATTAAGTCCGTCGCCGTCCGTATCATCATTATAAGGCTCTGTACCAAGTTCATACTCCTGAAGATTTGTTAATCCGTCTTCATCAAAATCCTCATCACCGTCTGTAATTCCGTTTTCATCTGTATCAATCAAAGTCGGGTCAGTTCCGGTAACAAACACCTCATAATAGTCATCAAGAAGATCACCATCGGTATCTACCAACGTGCTATCACTTCCAAGATACTGCTCAACGCAGTCAGGAAGCTTATCTCCATCGGTATCTTTGAGAAGCTCCCAATTATTCATATCTTCAAAGAAATCAGGTAAGCCATTGTCGTTTTCATCCTTCATATACTGCCATTCATCGACAGGTATATCCAAAGGCTCTGAAACAGTGCCAACCAATTCGCCAGCATTGCCACTATAGTTAGCGTTTACGCTTGGACAGTTGAAAGTTATTGTATCCGCAATAATGACAACATTATTGAGATTCAGATTCTGAGCCATTATCTCAACGTTGCCGAAAGGAGCATATACCAGACCATTAAGATTAACGTTCTGGCTGTCAATCACAATATCTCCATACTTTGAAAAGATGACAGAATTGTTTGTGTTTTTTACCTCGCCGTTAAGGGTAACATCTTCAAAGGCTTTAAGCGCCGTGTTGATATTTATGTTGCCTGTAAGAGTAGCATTACCCTCAACCTCCAGCGGATCATTGATGTTTATGTTTATTTCTTCAAGAGTGTAATCCTGTGAATATTCATCAATATTATTGCCTGAAAAATAGGCTGAATCGATCTTATCAAAGATATATATCATTTCTTTGCCTGCATTCTCAGTTTTCGTACCATTAACGTTCAAATTCCCATTTGAAACTATTGTGCCGTTTGTCGCTATATTTCCATTCACGCAGAAATTGTTAGCATTAATGGTGATAGCTCCTTCTGTATCAGAAGCGGCAAACATTGTATAGGGATACTTTTCTGCTGCCTCCTCTGCTACTGCCGGCAAACTCGGTAAAAGAGTTGCCGCCATAGCTGCACTCATTACGCCGGAAAGTATTCGTTTAAAGTTTCTTTTAAGGTTCATAGCTTCTCCTCTGTTTCCGCAATACGCCGAATAAACTCCATATATTCGGAATACTGCATATTATCAGTCCGTATTGTAATCGTTCGATATTGGTTCTACGTCAGACAAACCCAAAATTCATATACCTTAGTCCATTGGAATCACCAAGCCTCTCTGCAAAAAAGCATAGAATGTAGATTATTACGAAACTTCCGTACTGTAAACAGTAATAGTTTCGTAGGACGTGCCCTTGTAGACCTTTGCAACTGTTTTAACGCGGTAGGTTCCGCTGCCAATTGGTGAGTACGAGTTAGGATAACTACAGTACCAGCTGTTAAAAGTTTCGCTCCAGTCGGTTATCCTGCGCCAAGACATTCCGTCTTTTACCTGCAAGGTCTGAGTTACAACGATTTTAGTCGTTGTACCCGATATTCCGTAAACGGTACTCTTGCAAGATGCCACACCACCAGAAATACTCAAATTGCTATATGCTTGATTAGTATACAAGTAACAAGGCGAAACAATACCGCCGTTATCAGGTGGAACAGCAGCCAACACCGTAGTTCCTCCCACCGAACAGAAAATCAGGCAAGCCATAAAAACAGGTACAATTTTTTTCATAATATCTCCTCCTACAAAAAAATGAGTGCAAGAGAATTTTTTCCTCTTACACTCTTAATGACAACAAAATATTCGTTTTTTGTGAGCTGTTTTTCAAGATTTATTTCGATTTTGTAGACTTGCACAAAGATAATGTATCTTTTTTATTCAAATTGCTTGTGATTTTAAAAATATATTCGCCGTTATCCCATGAAATACAGAAATCATGGTTGGTACTTTGAATAAGATATTCCTGTCCTGATTCATCAGTGTAGTATTCAAGCTCGGAATGTTCGTTATCAAAATTAACCAGATAACTATCATGAACAAATTGCTCGAAAAAGATATATTTATCTCCATAAAAATAAGCGGCGAATATTGTTCCGCTGTCCCGGTTATAATCAGATAATTCAAAACCGTCGGGCAGATTTGAGATCGCATATTCTTCTTCGATAGTTACCGGATAATCTTTTTCAGTATTGATGCTTACCGAAACGGCAGTGTGATCTCCGAAAATACTCATAAAGAAATCATGAACGACCTCACGCACCGCTTCGACGCTCAGCGAGGATGCCGACAAAATTATTATGACAGCCGCTATACAAGCCGCTCGTCTTCCTCCGGTACATATCAAATTAAAATACGGTTTATTTCTTCTCCGTATAAGCTTATCCATTTTACGTTCAAACTTTTCTGAGAATTCGACATTAACATCAAAATTTACAGAATCAATGAATTCATCAAGCTGAGGTTCGAAAGTGTCGCCTATAGCTTTTGATAATATTGAATAGTTATCCATTATAAATGCTCTCCTTTTCAAGCAGCTTTGCAAGGCTATCCTTTGCGTGCTGAAAACGCTGCCGTGCTGCAGCATTGGAAATATGCAGCGCCGATGAAATTTCACTGTAACCCATGCCAAGAGTGATCCTCAGGTAAAGGATTTCCTGATCGGTATATGAAAGTTGCCTGATACAACCAACTATATTATCATAATTTCTGTTGCAAAGCGACTCGTCTGTTAATTCGGGAATATCTTCGCTTAAATTCATAGCTTTAATGTGTTCCTTTTCTTTTTTCAGTAAATTCAAAGACACGTTTCTAACAGTAATGACAATATAATAGTCCAATTTGTGAGATTCTAAATTT
>ULUP01041322.1_pt1 | contig 11035 bp, 9 predicted proteins | sample 1958581 | NCBI WGS metagenome assembly ULUP01 (sample SAMEA4835763, study PRJEB28245) | human gut metagenome | biome: gut microbiome; material: fecal sample | place: Denmark | collected 2008 | reverse complement strand
AACGCCTGATTCGGCTGCCACAGGATCTTTTTCATCCGCTGCGTGATGTCATCAGCCGCGGCACACAGCATGGTGCCGCCTGTGCTGACATCTTCGGCAGTGTAAAAAATCATATCTGTCTGGGAACTGGTGAACAGCTTGACTGCGTCCAGCACCGTATTCAGCTGACGGCTTCCCAGCGGGGAGAGCAGGCTGCCGATCTGCCGCTGGATGATGGGCAGTGTGCAGGATGGCGCGGTCAGCAATCGCAAACAGGCTTCCACCGGCTCCGCTTCCTCTCTGGGCTGTGCCAGCTTGCGCAGCAAAGGATCTGTGCTGTCCTCCAGCATTTCTGCCGCCAGTAAGTACCGTTCCTCTTTTAGCTGAAGGATAAGGTTTCGTATCTCTTCGGCCGCCAACGTCACACCCAGCATCTGCTGTGCGGTTTCCGGGAGCTTATGGGCTTCATCCACGATGATGATGCTGTGCTCCGGGAAGATGGGGCGTTTTCCCTCGCTGCGGTGGATGGCGTCTGCCACCAGCAAATTATGATTGCAGATTTGAAACAAAAATTGATCTTTGTCGCAGGTCTTGAGGAACCGCTGATAGCGGCAGTCCCTCTGTTTGCAGTCGCAGACCTGCGGTACGCAGACACGCTCCCGGTCATAGCCGCTGAGATGAGAAACTCTGTCCATGTCCAGCGTTTCCCGAAGAGTCCGGAGCGCCGTCAGCGCTTCCGGATTTTTCTTTGCAGGATATACCTGACGCAGCCGCCTGTCCAGCCGCTCGTCGCAGACATAATGGCTTTTGCCTTTGCGGATGACCGCTTTCAGTGGCTTGGTAAGAATCCCGTCCGCCATTAGGATACAGGACAGCAGCGGCAGATACTCCATCAGCACCGCGTTTTGCAGCGCGATACTGGAAGTGGAAATGATGATGGGGCGGGCGATCTGCCCTGTCGGGAAAGCAGACGCTGCCGTGGCAGCCGCCAGATAGGCGTAGGTCTTGCCGATGCCCGTCCCGGCATCGCACAGGGCGATCCTCCCGTCCTGCATGGCGTCCAGCATCCGGTGGCTCAATTGGATCTGCTCCGGGCGCTGTGCCATACCGTGGGCGGGAAGAAGGTCCTGAAAAATATGGTCGATCAGTTTATGGGCTTTCAGCCTGTTGTCATTGGTATTCATCCGATAATTACCTCTTTTCCTGTCATGCTTTGTTTTCGTTTCCACCGTATTTGCAGCGCGCGCCCCGGTGTGAAAAGGGAACAATACGGACAAGGTCCGGCAAGACCTTCACGGGCGTATTTCCGGGATCTCTACTGCTTTCAATCCCGGAGCAGCCCAGCCTCTTCATGCTGGCCAGTGCATTGTGTCTCATTATCTGCCCGGACAGCGTCTCTGCAGGCGGCGCTGCCAACGCCGCCCCTGCGCAGGTAAAATCGCTCACCGCAGGAAGCTGCAAGGCTTCCCACGGGTCGTGGCGCACACTGCGCGGATCGCTCTTCTGTCCGGGTGGTTATCCGTATTGCTGGTATGCAATTTTCAAGGAACAGCGAGGGGCATTCGGAGCCCCTCACTGTCCTCCCGAAAATTGCGTTCGGTGAATACCCTTATTTCGAGGAATTTTCAAAAAACTTTTTGAGATCCCGCAGGATGCGGTCTCTCCGCTTGATGACCGCCCGCTGGCTGACGCCCATTCTTTGAGCGTATTCCCGTGTAGACGCGCCGTCGAAGAACAGGGCGTTGATGAGTTCCCGGTCGGTATCCTTTAGTGACAGCAGCGCCAGCAAAAGGATCTGCTTCTGTTCTGCCAGATTCCGAAGTTCCTCACGCTCCAGTGCCTCCGTTTCGGCGCTGGGGGCCGTTTCTGCTCCGACATAGTCCGGCAAAAGCGCATCTTCCTCCATCTGCTCCAGAGAGAGCAGTTTTCCGGAGGACTGTTCCTCCGTGATATAGCGCTCCCTGCGGTCTGCCTGCGCATAGGCGAGGTAGACATCCTCCGGCACCTCTACGTCCATACCGTCTACAGTGATGATATTGGCGATGACTTCGCCAGCCTCGCTTCGAACGCGCCGATAGTTGCGTTCTTCCTGCCATTTTTTCATGATTCATGACTCCAATCTCAGATTTTTTTGAAATGTCTGAGATTGGGTCACGGATATTTAGCGATATAGGGCTGCCAGCGTCTGCGCATTGTGTGCCTTTCCGCTTTTCAGCCGAAGAAAGGCACAAAAAAAGAGCCTTACGCATAGCTGAAAAGCTACTTGTAAGGCTCCTAACTCAATGTTCCCATATTCGATGATGGGTGGCTGGTGCGCTTGACGAAGTCATATCAATTGATTTTTAATTTATGCCTGAACATATCCCATAAAGGGGATGGGCGTGTGGATCAGGGGGTGAGCATCCGGTGTCAGCACCGTGATGCCGATCTGTTCGCCGCACTTGGGGCATTTGGCGATCAGGTCAGGGTGTTCCGCTCTGTGCAGAGCAAACAGCCTGTACTGAGACTGCTCCGCACCACTGGGGATATCCGCGATACGGCCCTTGCCGCACAGCGGACAGCGCAGGGAATTGGTTTTTGACATAGCGCCTCGCTTTCTCTGTTCTCTTTTTTGAGAACAGCACATGAAAATTTTTTACAGCAGGTTATGGTTCTCCAACCGAATGCGCATGGCCTGCTTGGATACCTGAAAGATACCTGCCATATCCGTCACCAGCTGTTGATTCGTCCGTCCGGAGCGCAGCTGATAGAAACAGCGCTTGACCTGCGGCAGCGGCAGCAGAAGGATAGAGCCCAGCAGGTTCGCCTGCACTTCCAATGTGTTGTCGCTCTCATCGCCGGAACGGAGCGCCGCGTTTTCGCCGGTCCCGCTGAACTGTTTCTTATGGAGTAGCCAGTGCCCCAGCTCATGGGCGCAGGTAAAGCGTAGCCGCCCGGTAGATGCTTCCTCTTCGCAGAGAGAGCAGTCGATGAGGATGGTGCCGCCCTTGACGGGAAGAAGGTCATAGCGGTGGTTTTCCCAGTCATAGATCGCTGTGAGACCGTCGTCAAAGATGGTCTCGCCCAAAACCCGCCAATTATTCCGCAGATATTGATACTCCAGCACCAGCCCCTGTGCCTCGATGATGTCCTCAATGGGAATGGCTACGGGGGAACCGTAATAAAGTCTGGGGTCATAGGCGGTGATCACATCGCGGGCGATCCGCTCCAGCGCCTGTTCGCGGTAATATGCTTTTTTCATGCGTCTATTTCACCGCCCTCTTTGGATTTCTTTGCGCGCTGGGTAATCCGGTCGATAAATTCCTGCCACTCCTGGTCTGTGGCGTCTGCCTCCTTTGCCGTGCGGAGCGCGGCCCGGACGATCTCCCGATTCATGATGTAGTCCGGCAGGTCTGCGGATACCCGGTTATTCTGGGACTTGGCGGCAAGATCCAGCATCTGCTCGGTTTCCACCTTGCTCAGATGCAGTTCCTGCTCCAACCGTTCCAAATATGCGCGCGTCGGCGCCGGTCTGCGGTCGTTCTCAATGTTGCTCAGATAGACTGGCGACAAGTCCAGCTTTGCCGCCAGTGTGCGCAGGGACAATCCGATAGATTGCCGTTTCTCTCGAACGAAGCTGCCGAATGTCTGTTCCAAGTAACTCACCTCCTATCCGTGTTCTCTTCTCTGGAAACACTGTAGCCCCAGTATAGCAAACATTCGTTCGATTGGCAAGCCGTGAAAAAGATGGTGTTCCCCGCAAGGAACACCATCCTGAAATTATTTCAGCCACGCTGCCATATCCCGCATTTCCTCCAGCACTGCTGCTGGGCTGACGATGCGAATCTTACCGCTAAAGGTAAAGACCCAACTGAAGAACGGAGGGCTTGGCGCGACCTCGACTGTGGCACGGAAATGCTGTTCATCTACAGTTTCCGTCTGCACATTTTCACCGAAGCGGTCGATCACGCTGCGCATGAACTCATTATCGCACAGCAGCTCTACGGTACAGAGGTTGTCCGGGTACATCCCAAACACCTTGCGGACATACTCCGCCGGATCAAAATTCAGTGTCTGGACTGCCGCCTGTTCCAGCGGTTCGACTGCCGTCATGCGGTCCACCCGAAATTGTGCAATCTTTCCGTGCTTTTCCGACCAGCCCACAGCATAATAGCAATCTCGGCTCCAGATAAGGGCATACGGGCTGAACTGATAGCGGTAGCCGTTATGCTTGAGTATCTTTTCTTTCTGCGGGGTGTATTCGTAATACTGAAAGGTGATCTGCCGTTTTTTCTGAATGGCGTTATGGATCTCATCCACGCTGTAATAGATGCACTCATTCTCCGGTTTGGCGGTGCCGTCCATATAAATATGCCGATCCAACTGGCGGGCATAAGATTCACTGGTGAGCTTACCCAACTTTTCAATAAGCCGCTCGCTCTTTTTGGCCGTAATGAAGCGGGAGGATTCTACCGCGTCCACCAGCAGCTTCAGCTCCGGCAGTTCAAACAGCCTCTCACCCACGAAGTATCGATTCTGGGTGCTTTTGACGCAGACGATGTCCATACCGCTGCTTTGCAAGACTTCAATAGCGGAATATACGCTCTTGCGCCCCGCCTGAATGCCATGCTCCTGCCAGAAGGCAAGAATATCCGCCACAGAGGCCGGATGCTGGTCATCCGTATGCTCATACAGATACCGCTGTAATAGCAGCAGACCATATTGGGATTCATTTTTCATGTAGCTGTACTCCATTCAAATGGGAAACGGCGCGGCGGCAATACGTAACCGTCAAACGCAGCAGCGGATGGAAGATTTTCCGTGAAAATGAGAGAATACCCCGTATAGAGCGTAGAGTTCACGCACTATGCGTGTACTCTACGCGAAAAAATGGAGGAGCGCTGGCGGTAGAGGCTGAGAAAGAGGCTTCACTTGATCTCCTGTTCCAGCATATCGAATTCAGGCGTGGAGAAGAACTCACCGAGGGTAATGTCAAGACCATCACAAAGCTTCTTAATCGTCACGACGCCCGGATTTTTGCTTTCATCATTAAGGATACTCTTGATGGTTGCCTGAGGAACAGCAGATAGATTTGCTAACCCGTTCGGCGTAATTTTTCGTTCTGCGCAAAGTTGGCGGATGCGAAGTGCAACAGTTTCCCGAGTATCCATAGTGTAAACCTCCATGACGATTTATCACTATGGTAAATTATTTGAGAAAAGGTTATTAGTGATACTTCACTAATTGAAAAATATGTGCTAATATAGTGATATAACACTATATTGCCCATGTGGCCGGCACCTGGCTTACAATTTATCCACCGATAAATTGGGAGGTCAGCACATGGAATACGGTTATGCAAGAGTTTCTACCAAGGAGCAGAATGAACTGCGTCAGCTCATCGCCCTGCGGGAATTCGGGTTAACGGACCGGGCGATTTTTGTGGACAAGCAGTCCGGCAAGGATTTTGACCGCCGCAGCTACCAGCGGCTGCTGCGCAAACTGAAAGACGGCGACACACTTGTGATCAAGAGCATCGACCGTCTCGGAAGAAACTATGAAGAGATCCTGGAGCAATGGCGCATTATCACCAAGGAGAAGAGCGCGGCCATTGTCGTGCTGGATATGCCTCTGCTTGACACACGGCGGAACCGGGATCTCACCGGAACGCTGATCGCAGACATCGTGCTGCAGCTGCTATCCTATGTGGCGCAGACAGAGCGCGAATTCATTCACCAGCGGCAGGCGGAAGGGATCGCCGCAGCGAAGGCGCGTGGCGTGAAATTCGGCAGGCCCCGCAAGGTGCTGCCGGAAGGGTTCGGCGAAGTCAAAGCACGTTGGGAGCGCGGCGAGCTGTCCGCACGGGCAGCAGGAAAACTGCTGGGCGTCACCCACCGGAGCTTTTTGCTCTGGGCTCAGGATGACGTGTGTAAAGAAATTGTTAGGAAAACGTAGAAAGTAAAAAGGGCTGGATAAAAAAGTACAGGTTGCCGACCACAGCGATATACACAAAATCTACACCTTAACCATAGCACTCCTCTAATAGAATATCAATAGGATAACAGCTTAAAACCGACTAAAAAAGCGTACATTTTTATCCACTGTGCCAGATACACAATGCGCGATAAAAGACCCTTCCGCCTGTATTGCAGGCGGACAAGTATTCTGCGGGAGGTGAGCAGCGATCCATCCGTCTCTGTACGATTTCTGCGCCGGGCATGAACAAGCTCTCCTGCTGGCACAATGGGACGATGAACGCAATGCGCCGCTCACGCCGAAGGATGTGACCTACGGCAGCCATCAAAAGGTATGGTGGCGATGCCCCCAAGGCCATTCCTACCGTTCCGAAGTCAGAATCCGCGTGCAGGGCACGGGCTGCCCCGTCTGCGCGGGGCGCGTTGTTCTGCCGGACGAAAACTCCCTCGCGGCAAGGTATCCCGCGCTTGCCGCCGAATGGGACACGGAAAAGAACGCCTCCCTGCTCCCGACGCAGGTCGCCGCGGGAACGCTGAAAAAAGTCTGGTGGAAATGCCCCAAAGGGCACAGCTATTTCGCCTCTGTCGCGTCCCGTGTGCGCGGCTCAGGCTGTCCGGCCTGTGGAGGAAAGACGGTCGTCCCCGGCGAAAACGACCTCGCCACCCAATACCCGCTGCTTGCCGCCCAATGGGACGCTGCGAAAAACGGCGCTCTGACGCCGGAGACGGTGCTTCCTGGCTCCAACCGCCGCGTGTGGTGGCGCTGCGAAGATGGACATTCCTACCCCGCCGCCATCTCCCACCGCGTGCGGAGCGGAAGCGATTGTCCGTTTTGCGCCAACCGCAAGGTCCTGCCCGGCTTCAACGACCTCGCGGCCATAGAGCCGGTCGTTGCCTCGCAGTGGCACCCAACACGTAACGGCAGCCTCACGCCGCAACAGGTGACGCCCGGCAGCAGCCGGAGGGTCTGGTGGCTGTGTGAAAACGGCCATGCGTGGCGGGCGGTCGTCAGCAGCCGCACGGGAAAGCAGCGCTGCGGCTGTCCAATCTGCGCGGGCCGGCCATTGGACCGATGCACAGCGATTTTAAGTGAACCTCCGGCGGAGCCGGTAAAAATAAGTGCCCAAACTGCGGGGAGCCGCAGAAAACATATACTGTAGGAGGATCATTATGAAACATAAGCTGCTATCCATTTTACTATGCCTCGCGATGGCGCTGTCGCTCTTACCGACGGCAGCCCTGGCGGAGGAGGCGACAGGCGCTGGACCGATCAAGGTAGGGGGGACGAGCTATAATTCGTTTAGCGATGCCGTCAATGCGGCGGAACCTGACGGAAGCGGCGTCATCACCTATGAGATCAGTGGTAAGGTTGATGTGACTGATACCGGCTGGGTGCAGGTCGCCAAGGCTGACCTGACCGGGCTCAAGGCGGTCAAGTTTGTTGGTGCTGAGAACTCCAACGCGGAAATCTGCATCACCCAAGGCGTAGCGATTCTGGCTGATCAGAGCTATGACATCGACGTTAGCTTTACAGACCTAATACTGAGCAAAGAAAATCCGACCTATGCTAATGACTATGGACACGGCACCAAATACTTCACCTGCTGGCTCCGCAACACAAATGAGGCAGAAAACACCGTGACCTACACGAACTGTGTTTTCCCGAACGGCGTGTGCAACAACCAGTACGGCAAGACGGTGTTCAACAACTGCCAGTTTACTAACAGTGCCAACTATAATCTTTGGAACTACGGCGGCAACACCGAAGTGAAGAACAGCGCCTTCACCGGTGTCCGCGGTATCAAGACCTACAACGAGGGCACGCCGGAAGTCGCGCCCACGGTGAAGATCGAACAAACCACCTTCAGCGGTCTGACCGAAAAGGCAGCTATCGTTGCTTCCAAGCCTACGAATATCACGCTGACGACTGTGACCGCTACGGACTGCACTAAGGGCCTGCTTCAGAAGGACATTGAAGGTTCTACGGACGAGCAGAAAGTCACCATCGAGGCCAACGGCACCGACATCAGCGGTGACTTTAATATTACAGCCCAAAAGGATGCCGAAGCCGCCAAGAACGAGTTCAACATCACAGCCGGTACGTTCCCCGGAGGAATCAACAATGACTACCTTGCGCCTGGTGCAAATTTTGACGCGACCACAGGCGAGGTTAAAATGTCGTATGTTGCCAAAATCGGCGATACCGAGTATCCCACCCTCGCCGACGCCTTTGCGGCCACAGACAAAACCGGCGACACCGTGATCGAGCTGCTGGACGACATCAATATGACCGGTAAGAGCTGGACGCCGGTGAGTGTGGATGGATACCATGGTCAGGGCGTCATCACCCTGAACGGCAACGGCAAGACCATCACCGGCTTGAGCGCCCCCTTGTTTGCGGGCGGCTTTGCGGGCAAATCCGGCATTGTGATCAAGGATCTGACCATTGCTGATGCGGATATCAACGACACAACGAATGATCAGGGAATCGGCGCATTTATCAACTGCGTGGATTCCATGATTCGAATCGAACTGGATAACTGCCATCTGAAGAACAGCAAAATTGTCAGCACCGGCGGCGCGCGCGTCGGCGGTCTGATCGGCTGGACATCCGGCTATAACAAACCGAACGACGGCCCGGTCGATACCAAGGTCACGCTTACAAACTGCTCCGTCGAGAATGTGACGATTGAGGCGAAGGGCTCTGTCGGCGGCCTGATCGGTCACGCCGGTGCGAATCCCGCCACCTACCACACCATCACGGGCTGCACTGTAAAGGACAGCACTCTGAAGTGCACTGAGACGGGAAAGAGCTGGCGCGTCGGCGATCTGGTCGGCACGGCGAATGTCGGTCAGATCACCGTTGACGCTGCTACTTCCGCAAGCAAGAATATCTTGACGCAGGAAAATGCAAGCACCCAAAAGCCCGAAGGCAACATCTTCGGCCGCGACGCGGTCAACGATACCGGTCTTGTGATCGTTGACAACAAGGTCGTTGCCGCCGGTACTGCTTACGGCGATATTGTTAACAAGAACGCCAACGAAGTGCTTGTGGAGGTTTCGAAGGGTCATTGGATGAAGCCGAACGCGAATACGGTCGCTATGATCGGGGCAACGGTGTACTCCTCCCTCCCCGACGCTATCAACAAAGCCAACACCGGCGATACCGTGAAGCTGCTGAAGGACGTGACCGTTACAAAGCCGATTGAAGTCACGAAGAGCATGACGCTTGATCTGAACGGTCATGTACTGACTGCTGCGACGGCATCGAATAGAAGTGAACCTAAGGATGAGAAAAACAGTGCGATTTGGGTCACTGCTGAAAATGTAAACTTGACCATCAACGGCATGACCGCAGGAAGCGGCATGAAGATGGGAGACACGCATAATACCGAATGGAAGACGAAAGTCTGGGGATTTGTTGACCTTCGCGAAGGTTCTGCCGGCTCTACAGTGACGATTAACGGCGGATCTTACACCGGAAGCACCTGCGCAAGCGACAACTACCACTACACTGCATTGTTTACGGTGGGCAGTGAGAGCAAGTTGGTCCTGAACAATGTCAGCGCCGAGACGGACGAGCGCGTTGTGAAGGCTTCCGGCTGTGGTGAGGTCATTGTCTCCGGCGGCACCTATAACATCACTGGTATCAATGCATTCTTGGGCGCTGCTTTTGAAACCAAGACCGCATCGTTCACCGACATGAAGCTGACCGCAAAATACGGCGGCTGCGTGCAGGTTGGAAGCAATGCAACATTGGAAAATTGCGAGATCAAAGTTACGGATATCAGAACTGGAGATGGCACGTACTTGAATTGTGCGGTGGCTGTTCAGTATGGCGGCACCGCCACTGTAAAGAGCGGCACCTATACCGCTCCGTATGCTGCCTATGTTTACAACTCCGGCGGTACGATCAACATTGAGAACGGTACATTTACCGGTGTTGTTCGCGCTGATGCTACAACTGACACAACAGCTGTTATCAATATCAAAAATGGCTCTTTCAATGGCGAAATTCAGAAGGGCGGCGGCCCGGGCAGCGAGACCATCTCCATCACCGGCGGCACGTTCAGCTTTGATCCGAGCACGAAGGTCAAGAACAACGGGACAGACTACATCGTCAAGCGCGCTGGCAGCGAGGGCGCTTATACCTACACGGTTCTTGCAAAATCCGGTTTGACCTCCGGCGTGTATCTGACCGACCCCTCCGGCGCTCTGGCAAGCAATTACTATGTGAGCAGCACCGCGAACGGTGTCTGGACGGTCAGCTACTCTGCGCCCAGCTCCGGCGGCGGTTCCAGCTCTTCCTCCAGACGCTATGACGTCTCCGCGCCCTCTGTCAAGCACGGCGATGTGACCGTCAGCCCCAAGAGCGCCTCCAAGGGCGATACCGTGACCATCACCGTCAAGCCCGACAGCGGCTATGAGCTGGACACCCTGACCGTGAAGGACGCCAGCGGCAGCAAGATCAAGGTGAAGGATAAGGGCGACGGCAAGTTTACCTTTACCATGCCCGCCTCCAAGGTGACGGTTTCCGCGGAATTCGCTGAGATCGAGACGCTGGACTTCGCGGACGTTCCCACCGACGCCTACTACTATGAGGCTGTGAAGTGGGCCGCCAAGAAGGGCATCACCGGCGGTATTGGCAACGGCCTCTTTGGGCCGAACCAGCCTTGCACCCGCGCACAGATCGTCACCTTCCTGTGGCGTGCTGCCGGTTCCCCCGAACCCAAGACCATGAGCAGCTTCGCCGATGTGTCCATGGATGCCTATTATGCAAAGGCAGTTGCATGGGCAGTAGAGAATGGTATCACCACCGGCACGGGCGATGGCAAATTCAGTCCTGACGCCACTTGCACCCGTGCCCAGAGCGTGACTTTCCTGTTCCGTGCCATTGGTAAGCTGGTCGATAGCAAGGCTGAGTTCAGCGATGTGCTCGCCGACAGCTACTATGCAAACGCGGTGGCCTGGGCCGTGGAGAACGGCGTCACAAACGGCATTGGTGATGGCCTGTTCGGGCCAGACAATAGCTGCACCCGCGCACAAATCGTCACTTTCCTTTACAGAGCCTATCAGGGGAAGTAAGGCGAATCGGCAATCCA
>ULUP01038044.1_pt1 | contig 11170 bp, 3 predicted proteins | sample 1958581 | NCBI WGS metagenome assembly ULUP01 (sample SAMEA4835763, study PRJEB28245) | human gut metagenome | biome: gut microbiome; material: fecal sample | place: Denmark | collected 2008 | reverse complement strand
TAAAAATAGCCCGAAAGATACAAAATCTTTAAGATTTGTACCTTTCGGGCCGTATTCTCTTGATCAGGGATAATTTTTTCCAAAATGCCTGTTTTAAACCCTAATATTATATCCCTTAGTCGTTCTTCTTCACTCCGAGAGTTACCTTCTCGCCGTTGATGTTCCACTCCTTAGAGTAACCATCAACTGAACCGGTGATGATCTCTGTTGCCATAACGTCGCCGATGATGGCATCTGCATTTGATGAAATGATGTCTTTTGCCTTCTGGCTTCCGTCTGCGTATACAGTGATCTTGTCCATAACCTCGAATCCAGCCTCTTTTCTCATAGTCTGAACCTTGGATACTATCTCACGGACAAATCCTTCCTCAAGAAGCTCCTCTGACAGATTTGTGTCGATGACTACTGTCACACCGCCGTCTGCCTCAGATACGAAACCGTCCATCTGAGCCATGTCGATCAGAAGATCAGCCTCAGTGAGTACGATCTCCTCTCCGTCTGCCTCAAACTTCAGAGCGCCCTCTGCCTTGAGCTCTGCCATGGCTGCGTTGCCATCCAGTGCTGACAGATGCTCCTTGATCTTGCCAAGGTGCTTGCCGTACTTAGGTCCGACTGTACGAAGCTGTGGCTTGAAGCTGTATGTTGTGTAAGCGCTTACATCATCATCGAACTCAACATTCTTCACGTTCAGCTCATCCTCGATGATAGCCTTCTCCTCGCCGAAAAGCTTCTTGTCAGCCTTGACATACATCTTGCCGATTGGCTGTCTGTTCTTGATATTTGCTGTATTTCTTGCTGCACGTCCCAGAACTACGATCTTCAGGATCTCGTCCATAGCAACCTCAAGCTCTGGATCGATCATCTTCTCATCCACCTCAGGGAATGAGCACAGATGAACTGAGAGAGGTGCATCCTTGTCTATATTTCTAACCAGATTCTGGTAAATATCCTCTGCCATGAATGGGAGCATAGGAGCTACTGTCTGTGCGATCGTAACGAGCGCTGTGTAAAGTGTCATGTAAGCATTTACCTTGTCCTGCTCCATGCCCTTTGCCCAGTATCTCTCACGTCCACGACGGACATACCAGTTACTCATGTCATCCACGAACTCCTCGAGAACTCTTGTTGTCTCAGGAATCTTGTATGCGCCAAGGTTTGCGTCAACTGCCTTGACTGTTGAGTTCAGCTTGGACAGAAGCCACTTATCCATAAGTGACAGCTTGTCGTACTCTAGCTCATGCTCAAGTGGATTGAAGTTGTCTATATTTGCATAGAGTACATAGAACGCATATGTGTTCCACAGTGTACCCATGAACTTTCTCTGACACTCAACAACTGCATCCTCATGGAATCTGTTAGGAAGCCATGGTGCTGAATTGCTGTAGAAGTACCATCTGATGGCATCTGCACCGTACTTGTTCAGAGCATCCATAGGATCTACAGCATTTCCCTTGGACTTACTCATCTTCTGTCCGTCCTTATCCTGGACATGTCCGAGAACGATTACGTTCTTAAACGGAGCCTTGTCGAACAGCAGCGTTGAGATCGCCATAAGTGAGTAGAACCATCCTCTTGTCTGGTCAACAGCCTCACTGATGAAATCAGCAGGGAAGTGCTTCTCAAATATATCCTGATTCTCAAATGGATAGTGCCACTGTGCAAATGGCATTGATCCTGAATCGAACCAGCAGTCGATAACCTCTGTGACTCTGTGCATCTGCTTGCCACACTCAGGACACTTGATAGTTACAGCGTCGATGAACGGACGGTGAAGCTCGATGTCCTCAGGGCAGTTGTCACTCATTGAGCGGAGCTCTTCCTTTGATCCGATGGCATGTCTGCAGCCGCACTCACACTCCCAGATGTTCAGCGGAGTACCCCAGTAACGATTTCTTGAAAGTCCCCAGTCCTGAACATTCTTCAGCCAGTCGCCAAAACGTCCCTTACCGATGCTCTCCGGGATCCAGTTTACAGTGTCATTATTCTTAACCAGCTTGTCTCTGACTGCTGTCATCTTGATGAACCATGTATCTCTTGCGTAATAGATAAGTGGTGTGTCACATCTCCAGCAGTGTGGATACTCATGCTCGAACTTAGGCGCATCGAAGAGAAGTCCTCTTGCGTCCAGATCCTTGAGTACCTCAGGATCTGCATCCTTTACGAACATTCCGGCAAATGGAGTCTCCTCAGTGAGGTCACCCTTGCCATCTACAAACTGTACAAATGGAAGATCGTAGTTTCTTCCGACATTTGCATCGTCCTCACCAAATGCAGGTGCGATATGAACGATACCGGTACCATCTGTCATAGTTACATAAGTGTCACATGTGATGAAGTGGCCCTTCTTGTGCTGCTTCTCACATACAGGCTTTACGCACTCATAGAGTGGCTCATACTCCTTGTACTCAAGATCCTTACCGACATATGTCTCAAGAACCTCGTATGCAGGAACTGCTGCCTGATCGTCTGCTGCTTCCTTTGCAAGACCGCCGAGAACCTTGTCTGCAAGTGCCTGTGCAAGATAATATGTGTAGCCGTCTGCTGCCTTAACCTTCACGTATGTCTCATCTGGATTTACACAGAGTGCTACGTTTGAAGGAAGTGTCCAAGGTGTTGTTGTCCATGCGAGGAAATATGCATCCTCTCCGATAACCTTGAATCTTACTACTGCTGAACGCTCCTTGACTGTCTTATATCCCTGTGCAACCTCATGGCTTGAAAGAGGTGTACCACATCTTGGGCAGTAAGGCACGATCTTGAAGCCTTTGTACAGAAGTCCCTGATCCCAGATCTTCTTCAGTGCCCACCACTCTGACTCGATGAAGTCATCATGGTATGTTACATATGGGTTGTCCATATCAGCCCAGAAACCAACCTTGCCTGAGAACTCTTCCCACATGCCTTTATATTTCCATACGGACTCCTTACATTTCTGGATAAATGGCTCCAGTCCGTACTCCTCTATCTGCTCCTTGCCGTCGATTCCCAAGAGCTTCTCAACCTCGAGCTCAACAGGCAGACCGTGTGTATCCCATCCGGCCTTTCTGACTACGTTATGTCCCTTCATTGTCTGATATCTAGGGATCATATCCTTGATTACACGTGTGAGAACGTGTCCGATATGTGGCTTACCATTTGCTGTTGGAGGGCCATCATAGAATGTGTATGTTGGCAGATCCTTTGTCTCTTCAACACTCTTCTCAAATACCTGATTTTCTTTCCAGAAGTCCAATACCTTCTGCTCTCTGTTCACGAATTCCAGTTTAGTCGAAACCTTGTCGTACATGTCGTCTTTCCTTTCTGTGATAAATATAAAAAAGCCCTTCGTCGTAATCAGGACGAAGGGCTTTGAGTTCGTTATACCACCTATTACTTACATACTAACATATGCGCTCCCCTTAACGCAGGAAATACGTCAGAGCCTACTTGATATGCCACAAATGCCTCACCGATTATCACCGCTTTGACACCGCAGCTCTTTTGGTCTGCAACTCCAGAGTGATATTCCGAAAGTCTCTACTGTCACCGGGCTCGCACCGCCCCCGGCTCGCTGCTGATCTCGCAGACTCCGTACTGTCTCTGTCATCGTTTTTAACTTATATGATCCAGAAAACCGCCTGTATAAGCCATTTCTGAACCTATCCATTCATTAGTATAGCAAGTATTTGTGGTTTGTCAATCGCAATATGCGCAAATAATTTACTATTCTACTTCTTTATAACCACATTCTTTGTTGTGCTCCATGCCGAATAGTATGTCACTCTGCCGGACTTTCTGTACGACCTTACCCGCACATAATATCTCTTGTTCTTAGCAAGTCGTTTCACTGTCTTTGACACGTTCTTTGCACCGGCAATATTCAAAGTCTTGGCGCCCTTAAAAGTTTTGGCAGTAGCATACTGTATAATCTTGACTCCTTTTGCTGTACTTTGGGCTGTTTTTATAGAAACTGCCTTAGGGTAAATTATAAATGTTGCTGTGATCCTTCCGGCATAATTGCCCTTGAATGTGCCTGTTACACCAGCTGCGCCCGAAGCCGTATTGTTCTTGTAGCTGACAGTATAATCTGTCTTTTTCAGGGTATTGCCATCAACATCGTATACAGTAACTCCCGGCTTTTTAGCAGTGCCGTCATATGTACAGCTTGTATATGCCAGTTTGATATTTTTTATATGAGGAATTCTCCTGCTGTCAATAATCTGTCCGCACTCTGTACACTTATCTGCCAACTTTCCATCTGCCTTGTTTGTGGTCTTAGTAACCTTTGACGAAGTGATTCTCATAATGGTTTTCTGATTGCTGTCAGCCGCATTGTAACTTGTCTTGCCTGCCGTCTTGCACGCAACAATCTTATATGTGTATACCGTTCCATTTTTAGCTGACTTATCTGTATAGCTCAGTATTGTGTTTTTGTTTATATTGGCCAGCTTGCTGTACTTTCCCTTTCCAGCCTTTCTGTATACGATATATCCACCAGCTCCATTATTAAGATACATATAAAAATTTCTTACGTTTTTTATATTATCACCATGCATATACAAATACAATTTGTTTTTTATGCATATTTACTACAAAACACGTTCGTATTTATCTAATATATACATAAATCTCATGAACTGAGAAATCAATCCTCAATCCATGAGATTTATTTTCTAATATACGTAGAGATCATAGTCTACAAGATACCACTTACCGCCAGTCTTTATAACTGTGTATATGATCTCGCCATCTGATTCGTCAGTAGATCCTTTTATCTTGACATCAAGATCCACCTCGTAGCACTTGTCAACCGTCATGTCGACATCCAGCATGTCAAATGTATCATTTACATCCTTAAGCATATCCTCGTCATATTCCTTCTCTGATCGGTCCTCGACCTTGATACTCTTGACCTTGCCTACCTCATCTACCATGTCGCTGACCTGCTCGTTGAATGTATCCTTGACATAGTCATCACTGCCTGTATAGCTTCTTATCCTGTTATACAGCTTGTAATATTCCTTGTCCATCAGATCAACCATGGCATCGGCATCGCCTTTTTCATAGGCTGTCACCAGCTTGTCTCCGACCTTCTTGGCACTTCTCTCACCGGAACCACCCGCCAGGATCAGAACAACGACTATTATCGCGATCAGGACTGCCGCTGCGATTCCTCCTATTATTGCTATAAGCTTCTTGTTCACCTTTTTACCCGGCTCCATAACACCCGGAGTCATGCCCGGCTGCTGGCTGTACTGTGGCTGACCATACTGTGGCTGCCCAAATCCTCCATACTGTCCACCTGTCGGCTGGACATTTCCACCAAACTGCTGACCCTGACCGTACTGCGGCTGACCATACTGTGGCTGTCCAAATCCTCCATACTGTCCACCTGTCGACTGGACATTTCCACCAAACTGCTGAACCTGACCGTACTGCGGCTGACCATACTGTGTCTGTCCAAATCCTCCATACTGTCCGCCCATCGGCTGTCCAAATCCACCCGGCTGCTGATTCTGCTGTGGCTGACCCGGGTTCGGCTGCCCTTGTGCACTGTTCTGCACCGGAGAAAATGCGCTCACTCCCGGAGTCGTGAGGACAGTAGTTCCCTCGTCCTCATCGTCGTCCATATCATTAAATCCATTTACGTTATTCTCGTCCATCTTTCTCTCCTTATTCTGCTCATCCCTTTTGCTGCTCTGGAACAATAATGTTCCCATAGAATCATGGTAGCATTTTATATCTGCCATGTCCAACTAAAAACATCACATTACCTCAAATTTTACACTTTATTACCTGTTTTCTTTCGCTATTATGTAATAAAAGGCGTTATGATGATGAACACACAGAATAAAAAAACAATCCGCCACGGATACAAATTGTATCCATGGCGGATTCTTCTATTTCTTTTGATATTATCTCTTCTTTATTACAACCGATTTCTTTCCACTCCATGCGGAATAGTAAACCTTACCATCAATCTTCTTAAAGCTTCGTACTCTGACATAATATCTCTTGCCCTTAGTAAGTCGTTTGATGGTCTTACTTGTAACTGAACCTCCGTTTACATTGGCCGTCTTTGCAGATTTAAACGATGCATTGTCTGCATACTGTATCTGATATCCGGTGGCCTTGGCTACCTTATTATATGTAACCTTGGCTGTTCCGGCCGATGCACTTGTGAATTTCTTCAGCTTCACGGCAGGTACATAACTTCCTGTCTTCTCGCCGCCAAATGCCGAATTGTATGTCACATCGCCAAATGTCTTATAAGTTCTTATCTTATATGTATACTTTACACCCACATTTTTAGCTGTGACGTCCACGAACGATGTTGTATCCGGATTCTGAACAACACCTGCTATCGTATATGCTTTTCCATTTACTCCTCTGTAAACAACATATCCCGATGCCGCTTTATACTTCTTCCAGCTCAACTTTATTCCATTTGCTGTGTTGTCAATGGACTCAACTTTTCTCACACCCATCTTGATGTCAAATGTGAGTGTCTTCTCCCCTTCATAGTCACCCTTGAATTTGATGACAACTTTGGCCTTGCCGATATTCTTGTTATTTGAATATGAAACGCTGTAATTTCCTGCGGCAACCTTTCTGCCCTTTGAGTCTTTTACCTCTACCGCAGGCTTCTTAGCTGTACCATCATACTCAACAGCGCTGTATGCAAGCCTGATACTCTTTATCCTGTATATACTCTGAGTTTCCTTGCTGGCTGACTTGCAGTTTTTGCACACATGCGCCTTATATCCGTCACTGGTCTGTGATGCCTTTTTCTTAACCGTCCACACCGTCTGATAATCGTGAGGAACTGTGGTCTCATCGTCTATGATAGTATCCTTTTCTCCGCAGTTATTGTCACATTTTGCCGTCTTGGTTCCCTTCTGCGAACATGTGGCATTTCCATCTGACTCATACTTTGTAAAACTGTGTCCTGTAGCAGGGATCACCTCGGTCTCATATATATCCTCATCCTCAATATACCTTGTCTTCTCTCCGTTCTCAGTACATGTCGGAATCTTGGTTATGATCCATCCCTCGTCATCTCCATCCCCAAACTTCTGGGTCTTTGACTCGGCATACACCCATTCTGATGAACCCGTATTCTTATATCTGAGATCCAGGGTCACATCTGTGTATGTGTCATTTTCCACAACAGACATGATTCCCTGAATGATATTTCCATATGCATCAGTCCATCTTCCGCTGACAAATGGTGTCTTCTGGCTCTCATTATTTGCATATGTTATCTCTATATCTCCGGTTACACTGTATCCGTCCTCTGTCTTCTTCACCTTGCATCCTGATATGCTCACAGCGGAGATATCGTACTCGTTCTCTACCTCTGCCTCCACCTTCTCAGGAGTGATCGTCACGCTTCCTGTCTGCTGCGACGCAAGGCTGATCCTGAATGTATAACTGCGGTTCGCCTCAAATGTCCTGTCTATAATGAGTTGTCCGCCGTTCCGTGAGTATGTCTTTTCCAGAACCCCATCAGCATAGATTCTGGTGTATACTGTATTATCTCCGCAGTCCACCGTAAATCTGTACTCTCCGGTCTCCGTTGGGATAAATTCATACTCGATGCCCTCTCCGTCATAGCTTATATCCGCTGTTGTCTTCTGACCCGGTGTTATTTTTCCATTACCTGTCACATACGAATCGTGATATGTAAATGTTATCTGATCATCTTTCTCTCTCGCATAGAGTGCTATAATATAGCTTCCCTTTTTCAGAGAGAAAGCATCTCCACTGCTATATGTATCTGAAAAGCTGCCATCATCCTCAATGGTATATATACCCTTAAGCTCAAAGCCCTGTCTCTGAAGGGATACCACTCCATCTGACGCAATATCAAATCTGTACAGCTTTACATCCCCAGTGTTCTCAACACATGAAAGCACCGCAGGCTCACCTGATATCAGGTACTCCAGCTCATCCACATTCAGATCTACGACGTCAAATGATGCTCCCTGAACTTCACAATCGTCAGCCATTCCCCATATGGAAGGTATTATCTCATATAATCCGGTCTGTTCTGTTATCGTGTCGATGCTTAAATAGCTGCTCACCCTGCCGTTTTTCTTGATCGTAAAGCTTATATCATCGTCATCCGCGCCAAATGTTCTGGTACTTCCATCAGAATATGTGACAACGGTTTTTATGCTGCCCTTGATCTCATCAAATTCCCTCAGATATTCAGTCTTAGAAACGGTTGTGCTTACACTTACAGCCTTGACGATCTCCTTCATTGTCACGCCGCATTTATTTACATTTTTTCCCGGATACACACATACATACAGATCCCCGCCTGCTGTGTCAAATCCCGCACTGCCAAATCCATCAGATGAATAAGCCACGTTGTTAGTCGTTATCTCTGTTCCATTTGCATCCAAAATCCTGATGCCATCGATCTTCTCATCAGCGGATACCACATACGAACCCGCCTGGGCACTTACCTTATATACATACACATATCTGTCGCCGGAAATATCCAGCGTCTTTGAGCCGTCCCATGTTCCAAGGCTCATGCTCTGTGCAGTCTTCACTGCAAATGGTATCTCAACCGTATCCATGCCATCCGCACCAGCGATTGCAAGTTCAACCATGTATCTGCCAGTATCAACCCTGCTGCCAAAGCCTGCGATCTCGACATACTTTCCAGTTTTCTCGTTATATCTGTACCATGTACTCGTGATCAGCTCATTATCCTCGCTGTCACCGACACTGGCCTCTTTTACACTGCCATCATCATATACAAACTGGAGAGTCTCTCTATCCAGAAGGTTTTTGATACCTGATAATTTCATATCTGGAAGGAATTCATAGTTTCTGTTATCTCTCAGCTTCCATGAACTGATCTTTGAATTTGACAAAGTTTCTCCCCTTGTCACATTCATGCTCCAACTGGTCTGCGTATCTCCCCACTTGTCCTCTACTCCGCCATCGAAACAGATATAGTATGTATTGCCGCTCTCAAGTGCAGCCTCGCCATCCGATACACTAAGTTTCTTCAGATCATACATTGTCTCATCGTCAGCGTCGATCTTGCTGTAGATCTCCATACCGCCCACTGGGGCAAATGTATACCTGGCAGATATCGAAGGCTTAAACGTATAGTATGCACTGCCATTCTCCGACATGCTTACCTGATTAGAGCCCTCCGCAAGACTTCCGGCAGCAACATCCTCTATATCCTTTATCTCTATGTCATATGCATAAGAGTCCTCACTATACAGTGTGTATATCCTAATCTGTGCCGCTCCGACAGGGCACTCATTTTCCATATCTGTAACTATCTCAGCACGTACCTCGTCTCCTCTGGAGGTTTCCACACTGTCCGAATCGTCAAACACCAGCTCCTCTGTTTTTCCGTCAGCATACGAGATCTTTACTCTGGTTCCATCTACATAACTGCTGATATCCTTATCGTAGCTGCCCATTCTGATGAAATCCGTGTTCTCGGGAACAGCAATCATATCTGTCACTTTCGGAATAAAGCTCAGTCTCACATTTGTCTTGGAAGTAGATAACTCATTATACAGGCCTACGTAATAAGTGCTGCCTCCGGTAAGTTTTCCTGTAACCTCTACCGGGCCCTCATCACCGGACTCATATACACAATAAGGACTGTCGCTTTCTATTACCACACTTCCGTCAAATGGCATGACAAAACTGTAATAGGCCTTGTCATACTCATCCGTTCCGACACTCACATTGTTGTCACCTTCGGAGAGCTGTCCTGCGCTCAGCTTGTCTATGGACACTACCTTAAGCACTGCCGTGCCGAGCAGCTCCTGATCTTCCTCAGCCGCATCATATCCCACAGCTACTTTGTACTCGCCCTCTGAAAGAGTTACACCTTTTTCATATTCGTACTCTTTCCAGTTATCATCAGATGACGAATAATATACTGTATATCTGTTTCCATTACTGTATCCACTTCCACCGGTCAGATCTATGCTTTCCGTGGACTTATCATTATACTTTATTGTACTGCTCGCACCATTCATGAAGCTTATCGGCGTTCCGGCTGCCCATTCGCTCTTTGCCAGCTTCAATGTCACCCCTGAAGGTGCCGCATACTTCTTCGCCTTGAGCCTGACCTCATTCAATGTTTCATTGTCATCATCCGTTGTTCCTGAAAGTCTGACATAATAGGTCTTTCCCTTGACAAATGAATACCTGTCATTATCGGTCTCAACCACCGCCATGTCCGAATCATATACATCTATAAATGCAGTTGATGATTTATCTACTTCAAACACAAAGTCAGCAGTTGCAGATGGTATAAATCTATAATACTCGTAACCGTCCACCCTGGTATCATATGCGTAGGTATCCGTCTCACTGATATTCCTTTTTCCTACAAAATATTCAGCAGGAGTCTGCACCTTTGCAGTGTACGAATCGTATATCTTGGTCGACTGGTTCGGCTCACTATCCATTTTATCTGTAAGCTGAACAGTATACGTACCGGCCGGAAGTTTTTCCGCATCCGCATACGATACCATATCCCCTTCATCGCCCTCATAATAATAACTTCCCTTGGAATCCTTCACCCACAGACTGTATGTAACTCCATCTATCTTACAGTCTGAGCCGCTGATACCTGAACTGCGCACCTTTCCACCGGAATAGGTTACCGTTGCGTACGCCGATGTTATGGAGTCTGGTGTTCCCTCCAGTATCGTTGTATTATCCGGCACCATTTTTATTGCCGCCACATCCGGAAGCTTTCTCACGCTTATATTTGCACTTTCGGAAACTGTATAAGAACGGGCATACTTAGACCCAAGAATGTATTTCTCCCCCGCAGTGCACTTGTATACCAGCCTGCAGCATCCACTGCCATCCTTTTTACCTGTAGCAAGGCGCTTACTCTTACTGTTATACAAGGTCTCCTGAAGCATCAGCCGTGACTGGCTTCCCTGCAATATTATCTCATAATATCCTGTCTCATCCGTGACAAATGATATTTTACTCTCCTTGCCATTAACTATGTTCACAACCCCATAGTCACCCTCAAGCTCTGAAATATCCTCTGTAGCTGCTGATATCTCAGCTTCATTCATCTGTACGGCATACGCTGTCATATTTGACAGTAAAGTCTGTGCCTGTGCAGTCGTCATCGGTATATGAATGCACGACGACACCATGGCTACAGTTACAGCCG
>ULUP01035281.1_pt1 | contig 11239 bp, 8 predicted proteins | sample 1958581 | NCBI WGS metagenome assembly ULUP01 (sample SAMEA4835763, study PRJEB28245) | human gut metagenome | biome: gut microbiome; material: fecal sample | place: Denmark | collected 2008 | reverse complement strand
GATAATACCGGATTATCTGTCAAAAAGAGACAACTCACTCGGAGTTGTCTCTTAAAAATTATATTTTAAATTTCCTCTTTGATGTTTTGCTGCAAGAATATCTTTTTACTCTGTTTTAATTCATTTATCCATGATATGCCATACATAAACTTACCAGATTACACCATCCTACTCGCCAATCTGTGTCGTAAAAAATCAGGTGTTTTGTTCTATGATTGTTACAGGCTCAAAGGAGCCTTGATCTTTGAAAAACTGAATAGGACACGCATACATCTGATTTTATTTTTGCTTTTATCCGTAAATACTTTGATTTACGGGTAGGGGTGGCAGAAACCCATTTCGTGCGATGAAGCTCCTCGATACGGATTACTGTGCTGACAAGTCTTTGAACTGTTTAGCGGTTGTGGTGGTCTTGTATTGTGCCCGTGAAGGTCCTAAGCAGAGGTTTGTGCCTACCGGACGTGGCAGCCGGAGATAATGAGATAGAACAGTACCGGAATTTCAGCGAAACGCATTTTCCGGGAGTGGCTCCCTGTAGATTCTGTCTGGTTGGGCATGATGGAGGTGCAGTGTGGGATTGCCGTCCCAATGTATGTTGCCCGGCTGGGGGGTGCTGTCAAGTGGCAGCTAGGAGAATAGCGGCTTTTGCCGCTGTTCTCTGACATGATAAAAGCTGCTAAAAAATGGATTATTATGAAGTTATCTTTTGAGATAAGGGAGCGGCAGATTCGTTTCATTATCTCAGGAGATAACAGCCGGCGTATCTTTCTGTAATAATCTAAGAAAGAGCAGGTAAAGAGAATATGTGTAAGATAGGCATTATGTTAGGTACAGCCGGGGAGAATCTTCCTTCGGCTATTTTATTTATGAACTCCAACAAATCGGAGAAGAACATCCGTAAAAAGGTTGCCAAGACCAGAGAGAAGTGTCTTTCGCATGGAATTATCTTGAGACGTGATGTGGTCATTTGCAAAGGACCGGACAGGGATGTTGATCGTGATGCAGTCAATCTTTTGATTTCCTTTTTGATGACCGGACAGTATGACATGGTGGCGTTGGACAAGCTGACAGATTTAACGGAAGATGTATCCGATATGGAGGAGCTTATGAATGATGCCGCTAAGATTGGTGTCGGGTTCCTTGAATTATCCACAATTGCAAGGATCACCGAGGCAGTGCAGGTACAGGTGGGGGTATATGATAAGTATAACGGATAAAAAGAGTAAAGCCGGGCGCAGTGTCCCGGCTTTTTACATACAGAGGTTTGTATGTCATAGGACAATCTGCGAATTGAATAGAATGAAACAAGCAGAAAATAGGAGAGCTAAAGTGTTAGATATATCAGAGGAAAAACTTGATGCAATGGCGGCTGTGGATATTCGGACTGTGGATATAAACACGCTGACAGATATTCGGGATGTCAAAATTGACACAAAACTGCCCGTAGAAGAAAAACTGGCTTCTTTTGCAAGACAGACAAATAATATCTATGTCCATCGTATGGGAGACTATGTGATTAAGGTCAGATTTCAAAAGGAGGGAGCGAGTATTGACGACAAGATGGAGGAATATCTGCGGCATTTAGCAGAAATTCACATATAGCGTATTTTTGATAAAAATCGAAAAAGCCTTGAAAGAATCGAAAAGTTATGTTAACCTAAAATCAGGATAAATCAAGGAAACTCTTGAATTTTAGGTTTATTACGGCTTAATAACTTAAAAGTCAGGAGTGATCAAATGAATAAAAAACATTTTCTAGCAGCCATGTACCTCCGTCTTTCAAGGGATGACAGCGATGTCGGAGATGTGACAGACAAGGATGGTAGACTGAAATCCGAGAGTAACAGTATCGGAAATCAGAGAGAGCTGATCAGAGCCTTTATCCATGAACAGCAGGATATCGAATTGTATGATATTTATGTTGATGATGGGTTTTCGGGCAGTAATTTCGACAGACCAGAATTTAAAAGAATGATAAGCGACATCGAAGCAGGAAAGGTGAACTGTGTCATTGTAAAAGACCTTTCTCGTTTTGGGCGTGACTATATTGAATCCGGGAGATATATACAAAAAATCTTCCCGGCTCTTTCTGTGCGTTTTATTGCGCTGACAGACCATTATGACAGTTTTCATGCGGATGCAGGGGAGAGCGGCATTGTTCTTCCGGTCAAAAACTTCATTAACGATTCCTATTGCAGAGATATTTCCACAAAAGTGAAAAGCCAGTTTGAAGTAAAGAGAAAGAATGGGGAGTGTATTGCTCCGTTTGCCCTTTATGGATACAGAAAGGCAGATAACAACAAAAATCAGCTTGTGGTGGATGATTATGCAGCGGAAATTGTGCGTAAGATTTTTAACTGGAAAATGGAGGGTGTGGCGGTTTCAGCCATAGCGGATAAATTGAATGAACTTGGTATCCTTTCACCCAAAGAGTATAAAAAATCCACAGGCGAAAATTACAGAGGAGGATTTTCCGGTGCAGTAAAATCCATGTGGAGCAGTGCTACGGTAAAGCGAATACTGACAAATGAAATGTATCTCGGTCACATGGTGCAGGGAAAAACAAAAAAGATAAATTATAAGCTGAAGAAAAGTGTGGAAAAACCTGAAAAAGATTGGGTTAAGGTGGAAAATACCCATGAGCCGATCATATCGGAAGATGTTTTTCTGGTTGTCCAAAACTTGTTGAAGGTTGATGGACGGGTGAGTCCTGTATCAGAGAAAAACAGTTTTTTCACAGGAATATTGTTTTGTGGGGATTGTGGAGAGCAGATGATAAGGCGCGTAAACCGCTATAAGAACACACAGAGGGTTTACTATATCTGTTCCACCAAAAACCGGGGTGAGGGCTGTACAAGACACAGCATACCGGAAGATGCATTAAAGCAGCTTGTATTGGAAATGGTAACGAAATTTGCAAACTGTTTTTTGCAGGAAAAGCAGATGTTTGAAAAAGCTCTGGATATGGAAACAAATTTTGAGTCCATAGTCTATTATGATACCGAAATTGCAAGATTAAAGAAAGAACAGGATAAATATTATTCTCTCTGTTCGGGCTTATATGAGGACTTGAAAGAAGGGATTATCACAAAGAGCGAATTTGAACGTTTGCACAGCGAGTTTAAAAGGAAAGCTGGAGAATTTGAGGAAGCACAGAAAAAACAGGAGCTTATGATTAAGGAACTGTTTAAGAATGGTGTCATCTCTGCAGCAAGGCTAAAGACCATGCAGGACTGTTCGGAATTGAGGGAGATAGACCGTTATACTCTTTGCAGTATGGTAAAGAAGATTTCAGTATATGAAAACCACAGAATTGAAATTGAGTTTTATTATACAGATCAGTATCGCATAATGCGGGAAGTCAACAAGAGAATAAAAGACGAACAGAAGAAAAACTGTGTGGCAGAAAGGAGTGCATAAGAATGGGCAGAGTATCCAAAAGAAAAACAGCAGGCATTCATTCAGAACAGAATGTGAAAGTCAGACGATACAGAGCAGGTATCTATGCAAGACTTTCAGCGGATCACGATGAAAGAAAAAATGAATCAGTGGAGGTTCAGATTGAGATTGCAAGGAAATATGTAGAAGAATTTAATCTGAAGAATACGGAAGAAATCATTGATATTATTGATTGTTATACCGATTTAGGAAAGACCGGCAGCAATTTTGAAAGAGAGGGATTTCTTAGGTTATTGCAGGATATAAGGCTTGGCGAGATAAATTGTGTCATAGTAAAAGATTTGTCAAGGTTTGGCAGAAATTACCTGGAGGCGGGCAATTACATTGAGAAGATATTTCCGTTTTTAGGAGTACGCTTCATTGCAGTTGCCGATGGGTTTGATACCGGAAAGGAAGGCAATGAGAATAAGCAGATGGCTTCCGAAATCAAGAACCTTGTAAACGACATGTATGCAAAGGATTTTTCTAAAAAGGCGAAGCTGCACTTAAAACAGAGGAGAGAAGAAGGCTCTTATGTTGGCGGTCCTCCACCTTATGGATATATGGCAGAATGGAGTGGAAAACGGCGCAGATTGATACCGGATGAAAATACGGTGGATATTGTTCGCTTTATATTTGAAAAATTCGCTGAAACGGAAATCTATACTGCGATTGCGGATGAGCTGAACCACAGGCAGATCAATCCACCTTCTCTGTATAAGAAAACAAAAGAAGTTTACTATACACCCGATGCAGGAGCGTATAAAGGTTGGGATAAGAGTTCGGTGGAGCGAATACTGAAAAGTGAAACCTATACAGGAACTTTGGTGCAGGGAAAAACCAGTATAACGGCAAGGGATGAGAAGAACCGTATTCATAAGCCGGAAGATGACTGGGTGATTACAAAGGATGCACATGAGCCATTGATTGACAGGGAGTTATATCAGAAATCGGTAGAAATTAGGAAAAAAATGAAGGAGCGCAAAGCTTCGTATAATCATCCAACGAAGGGTTATCCGCTTGGGGAAAACATTTTTGATGGTGTACTGTATTGTGGAGTATGCGGCAGAAAAATGACAAGAAGCAGCTATGTACAGCACTATGCAGATGGGGAAAAAGCAAGGCTTGACGGATATTTCTGTTTAAACAGCGGACAGACGAAAATTAAAGTATGCCCGGACTCTAACCGTATTTCAAAGAATGAGCTGGTGGATATATTGTTACCTTTTATCCGTATGGAATTTGCAGTTTTCCTGAACAAGCCAAAGCATTACATGGAGTATGGCAAAGAAAGAATTGCAGAGGCGGTTAAGAAGGCTAAAGCAAGACTAAGGGAAACAGAGGCAAAGCTGAGACGTTCTCAGGAGGAAGAAAGCTGTGTATATATGGATTACCGTGCTGGGAAAATTCCACAAAAAGAATATGTGGCTTTCAAGATGAAGCAGGCGGACATACTGGAAGATCTGAGAAAACAGCAGGAAAGTCAGCAGCAGGAAATAAGAGCATTGGATAAACTCTCCGGAAAATATATGGCAGCTATTAAAGCCCTGTTAAAACTGAAAAGTGGCAAAGAGCTTACAAAGGATATGATAGAAGCGTTTATTTCAAAAATATATGTTTATCCGGGCAAACGTATAGAGGTTATATTTACCTTTACAGCAGACTGTATGGAAGGGGTGAAGTAGAATGGAGCGTTTGGCATTATATTTACGTTTATCCTTAGAGGACGAGGGAGAAAAAGACGAGAGCAATAGTATAAGCAATCAGAGAAAGTTAATATATGAGTACATACATCACGATTCCGAATTAAGCGGGTATGAGGCTGTGGAGTTTAGTGATGATGGCTTCTCCGGCACCAATATGAATAGACCGGGGATGCAAAAGTTGTTAAAGGAGGTAAAGGCAAATAATATCAGATGTATCATTGTAAAGGATATGTCCCGTTTTTCAAGAGATTATATTGAGATGGGTACTTATCTGAACCAGATATTCCCTTTTATGGGCATTCGTTTTATCGCTATCAATGACCATTATGACAGCAGGGAACATCACGGAAGTACCATAGAGATTGATACCGCATTTCAGACACTTTTATATGATCTTTACAGCAAGGATGTATCAGTTAAGGTAAAGGCTTCGATTGAAAATAAGTGTGCAAAGGGAGAATATGTTTTCGGACAGGTTCCCTTTGGATATGAAAAAAGCAAAGAAGAAAAAAATGCAGTTATTGTGAATGAACGAGAGGCAGAAATTGTGCGCTATATCTTTTCTCTTGCGGTGCAGGGGAAAACCAGTGTACAGATAGCAAGACAGCTTTTTGAGGAAAATGTACCCACTATCACGCAGATAAGAAAGCCGGAAAAGAAATATACAGATGGTAAAGTACGTTCGTGGAGTGCAACAAGTATCAGAAGGATATTGAATAATCGTTTTTATCTGGGAGAAATGGCATACGGAAAATCTGTCTGCAAGTCCGTAGGAAGTCAAAAGACGAGAGCTTTGCCAAAAGAAGATTGGAAAATAATTCGGAACAATCATGAGGCTCTCATTTCAGAGGAGATATATGATCAGGTATCATCTTTCAGAGCGGATTGTTCCACAAAGAGAAACAGAGAGAAGCATCCGCTTACAGGGAAATTGTATTGCGGTGGATGCGGTTATTCCATGGTTTATAAGCCACTACGCGAAAAGAACCGTTACAGGCGGTTTGAGTGCCGAAAACATGCTCTGTTGCAAATTCCGGATTGTTGCACTTACATGAATGCTGATCTACTCGAAGAAACCGTATTGATGATGCTGAATAAAGAGTTAATGCTTCGTGGAAATGCCATGAAACAGAAGGAAAGCCTGTCTTCATTTCAACGGGCAGGCATCCAGTCATTGAAAAAGAAACTGGAGGAATGCAGACAGAAACAAAAGCAGATTCGGGCAGAAAAGGATAATTTGTATGAACAGTATGCTTTGAAAGCAATCAGTAGTGAGGAGTATCAGAAACGTTCAAACGAGCTGACAGAGCGCTTATCTTCATTATCCGTAAAGGAATCCGATACAGCGGGAAAGCTTTCTGGATTGGAAAGCGAATACCAGAAAGCAGAGGCTGATATGAAGCAGATTATCCGGTATTCGCATATTGAAGAATTGACGCAGGAAGTGGTTGATGCTTTTATTAGAAGAGTTTATGCTTATAAAGACAAAAGGATAGAGATTGCGTGGAATTTCAGTATGGATTGCGGAGTAAGTCAGGCAAATGGAACTTAGCAATAACTATTCATCAATTTTTACAGGACTTAGCAACTATTTCACATTAACCCAACGAAGTTATGCAGGATTGCGAAATTTTTATTTGAAAAAATAAAAAAAGTTCGTAGCAATAACTTGACATCAACGGGCTATGGAAAAATGAATGTTTACGATGCACTGATGAAATTTTATGGGGTATAAAATTTATATACAAAGCGTAAAAAGATATAAAAAATTTATGAAGTGCTTTTTTTTGAGAACCAAGTACGATATAATGAAAGCAATACAGATTGGAGAGTGAAGCATGGAGAAAAAAGATTTATTAGCAAATTACGCAGCATCAAAACAGAATATGTGTATTACGAATGATACGATCTCGGACCGATTGTTTCAGGAGTATGGGGTAAACAGAGGACTTCGCGATGTCAACGGAAAGGGTGTATTGACAGGTCTGACCCGTATTTCAAAGATTGTGTCCTTCAAAGATGAAAATGGAAAACAGGTGCCATGTGACGGTGAGTTATGGTATCGCGGATATAATGTAAAAACACTGATCAAATCCATTGGACCGAACGAATTCGGCTTCGAGAAAGCAGCATATCTGCTGCTGTTTGGAGAACTTCCGGATCAGGCGCAGCTGGATGAATTCTGTGAGGTGCTCGGCAACAGCCGGACACTTCCGACCAATTTTACCAGAGACGTTATTATGAAGGCGCCTTCTAAGGATATCATGAATTCCATGACACGAAGTATTCTGACACTTGCGGCCTATGATCCGTATACGACAGATTCTTCCATTGAGAACAATATCCGTCAGTGTATGCAGCTGATTGCCAATTTCCCGATGATCGCGGCATATGGATATCACGCATATAATCATTATGAAAATGATTCGAGTATGTATATTCACCGACCGGACCCGAAGCTTTCCACGGCAGAGAATTTCCTTCGTATGCTGCGGCCGAATAAGCAGTATACACAGCTGGAGGCACAGGTGCTTGATGTGGCACTGATGCTTCATATGGAGCATGGCGGCGGTAATAACAGTACGTTTACCACCCGTGTGGTTACTTCTGCCGGTACGGATACATATTCTGCCATCGCTGCGGCAATGTCTTCCCTGAAAGGACCAAAGCATGGCGGTGCCAACATCAAAGTTATGCAGATGATGAATGATATCCGGGAAAATGTGCATGACTGGAGCGATCGTGACGAGGTGAAGTCCTATCTTGGAAAGATGCTGGATGGACAGGTCTTTGATAAGAAGGGATTGATCTATGGTATGGGACATGCCGTGTATTCCCTGTCTGATCCGAGAGAGCGTGTGTTCCGCAGCTATGTGGAGCATCTCGCGGAGGCAAAAGGACGCCAGAAAGACATGAACCTTTACAATATGATAGAAGAAGTGGCTCCGGAACTGATCGCAGAAAAGCGTCATATTTTCAAGGGTGTCAGCCCGAATGTGGATTTTTACAGTGGTTTCGTATATGAAATGCTTGGCATTCCGTCGGAATTGTATACACCATTGTTTGCCATTGCAAGAATTGCAGGATGGAGTGCACACCGGCTGGAGGAGCTGGTGGGATGCAACAAAATTATTCGTCCAGCATATAAGAGTGTCATGGAAGAACTGGAATAAGATTATTACAGCGGACAGAATTGCATTTTATTTTGCTCTGTGCTAGTATGGAAACAGAAACTTTCGTGTGTTATAACTATAAAAGGGGAGAGGACTGATTATGAAAATAAAAGAAAAATATTATCGCTTTGCGGAAAAAGGGCAGCAGATACAGAGAGTAAACCGTTTTTTTGTAACAGAATATCTGATTTTTTATGCATTTATTCTGTTTATGCTCTGGGCATCAAGAGCAAAAGGAGTACGTTCTTTGGGCTTTGCGGCATTTGTCAGTGTGATTGCAGTAGTCTCCGGAGGTGCATTGCTCATTGGATGGAAGCGGCGTCCGGAATCGGAGCGGCTGAGATATCTGGCACTGATCGGGTTATATCTCGTATCATTTTTCATGACTTTTGCATATACGGAGAGCTTTATCCGTTTTCTGGGACTGGCTCCTTTTATCGGCTGTATTTTGTTTTTTGATCCGAAATATTCCAGAATCGGCGGCATCGGTTATCTTGTATTGAATGCGCTGACTGTCTTTGGTCAGATCCGTCAGCAGCCGGAAGGCGTAGCCGGGACAACCAATCTTGTACTGGATCTGCTGGCACTGGGGGTACTGGTATTTGCTGTGATCTTTACAACAAATGTGGCACAGAAATTCAACCATGATACCCGGCACAGTGAACAGCAGGAGCAGCGGAAGCAGCAGGCAATTTTAGACGATGTGATCGGTGTGGCGGAAGAAGTGCGTAAGGGTACGGAATCCGTGATGAAGATTGTCAATGATCTGAATGGATCGACAGAGGTGGTCAATGGTGCGATGAAAGATATTTCTTCCAGCACGCAAAGCACGGCGGAAAATATCCAGACACAGACAACCATGACACAGGATATCCAGCATTCAATTGAGCAGACACTGGAAAGTTCCGAGAATATGGTAAAAGTGGCAAAGCAGTCCGGGGAACTGAATCAGAAGAGTATGGAGATCATGGAACATCTGAAGAAACAGTCCGCGGTAATCGCAGAGACAAACTCCGGAGTGGCAGATTCCATGAAAGCGTTACAGGAGCGTACCGAGGCAGTAAAGAGTATTGCAGATACCATCTTTTCCATTTCCAGTCAGACCAATCTGCTGGCGCTCAATGCTTCTATTGAGAGTGCCCGTGCAGGGGAAGCCGGAAAAGGGTTTGCTGTAGTGGCTGATGAAATCCGTCAGCTGGCAGAGAAAACCAGAAGTGAGACAGAAAGCATTGCACAGATTCTGGATGAATTGTTTAAAAATGCAGAGGATGCAGCAACGGCGGTGAGCCGTTCGATTGAGGCTACCAATGCGCAGGATTCCATGATTGCGAAAGCGTCTGAGAGTTTTTCGGGAATGAATGAGAATGTCAATACACTGGTTCAGGAGATCGAAGGCATTGACGGCATGTTAAACCGTCTGTCGGATGCAAACAATCAGATTGTAGACAATATCAGTAATCTTTCTGCAACAACGGAAGAAGTGACGGCCTCTTCCGTACAGGTAGCGGATCTGTCAGTTGAGAATTTAAACTATGCCGAGCAGGCAAAACAGAAACTTGACAACGTGCTTGCGGTATCTCATGAACTGGATAAGTACATAAAGTAAACAGATGGAATGAGATAAAGGTGCCTCAGCAGGAGAAATTCTGCTGAGGATTTTTACTACTATAACTTAGAAGGAGATAAAAATTATGAATGTAACAATGAAACAAGTCGAGGGCGGTGTATGTGCGGCTGCAGGATTTTCCGCAAACGGATTAAACTGTGGGTTAAATCCGGATCGGAACAAAAATGATCTGGCATTGATCTGGTCAGAGAAGGAGTGTACGGCAGCGGCTGTCTATACAACGAATAAAGTAAAGGGTGCACCAATCCTTGTGACAAAGAAACATCTGGCAGCAACCGGAAATAAGGCGAGGGCTGTTATTGTCAACAGTAAGAATGCCAATACCTGTAATGCAGACGGAGAAGAAAAGGCACAGATGATGTGTGATCTGGCTGCAGCAGAGCTGGGCATAAAGGCAGACGAGGTGATCGTGGCATCAACCGGTGTCATTGGACAGAAGCTTCCGATTGAACCGATCCGTGATCATGTGCAGGAGCTGGCACGCGGACTTTCTCCACAGAATCATGGAAAAGCAGCAAATGCCATCATGACAACCGATACCTATGCCAAGGAGACCGCGGTTTCTTTTACGCTTGACGGGAAGACCTGTACGGTTGGCGGTATGGCAAAGGGAAGTGGCATGATCCATCCGAATATGGCTACCACGTTAAATTTTGTTACAACCGATGTTGCGATTTCCTCAGAAATGATCCAGAAAGCACTTTCTGAGATTGTAAAGGTGACGTACAATTGTCTGAGCATTGATGGAGATACTTCTACCAATGATATGGTCAGTATTCTGGCAAACGGCATGGCAGAAAATACGCCAGTCACAGCAGAGGGAGAGGATTATGATACGTTCCGTCAGGCGCTGTATCAGGTACTCATGACGCTGACCAAGATGCTTGCCAAGGACGGTGAGGGAGCATCGAAGATGCTGGAGTGTACCTGTAGCGGTGCGCCGGATCAGGATACCGCAATCATTATTGCAAAGAGTGTGATCCGTTCCCCACTGTTTAAGTGTGCAATGTTTGGGGAAGATGCCAACTGGGGACGTATTTTATGTGCAATCGGTTATGCGGATGCGGAGTTTGATATCAACAAAGTGGATGTGGATCTGGCATCGTCCAAGGGAACCATTGCCGTATGCAGAAATGCTGCCGGTGTAGATTTCTCTGAGGAGAAAGCAAAAGAAATCTTAGAGGAAGATGAAATTTATATCAATATTGATCTGCATCAGGGAGAGGCATCTGCCAAAGCCTGGGGATGTGATCTGACGTATGATTATGTAAAAATTAATGGAGATTATAGGAGCT
>ULUP01010253.1_pt1 | contig 11401 bp, 9 predicted proteins | sample 1958581 | NCBI WGS metagenome assembly ULUP01 (sample SAMEA4835763, study PRJEB28245) | human gut metagenome | biome: gut microbiome; material: fecal sample | place: Denmark | collected 2008 | reverse complement strand
CGCACTTTATGCAGATTGCAATAGTTTTTGCTGATTTTTTGCGGAGGGCGGGGGTAGGCTATAAAATTGGGAACGATGCGCATGCGTTTGAGGGTTTTATATGGGGATGGTGGCGTGGTCAGGTGACCCCGCCTTACAGGAAATGGCAGGGCACATCACACTTTTTATCGTTTGCTGCAAAGCCAAAGCCCGCGGGACGATGCGAACATCGTCCCCTACAAATCATTTGCAGCGTTTGTCACAATCGGCAAAATTCCACCCCGGCGGAATGAGGGCATCCCGCCCTGCAGCCACTTTTATTGTTCAGCACATACTTCACAACCAGCACCCTCCCCCAAAATTCCTAATTTCTAATTTTTCGTCCTGCCCTCTCCCCCACCGCCGCCCTCATCAACTCCTCCCTCTTACTTCCTAACGCCTAACTAAAAACCGCCCCGGTCAGCCATGCATGGCAAACCAGAGCGGTTGATTTTGTTTATGTTCTGCTGTTCAGCAATTACTTGCCAACCTTTTCCTTCAGGCGGCCGCTTGCCTTAAAGCCGGGGATAGCGGTGGGTTCCAGCTGGCTGGTGACCTTGGTCTTGGGGTTGGTGAAGTTCTTGGTCTGGCGTTCGCGCATTTCAAAGCGGCCAAAGCCTGCAATGGTAACCTTATCACCAGCCTTCAGCACATCGCCGATGGTGCCGAAAATGCCGTCCATGATCTTTTCAACTTCAACGGCAGAAATGCCGGTATCGTTTGCAACTTTGGTAATCAACTGTGATCTGGTCATAACTCGTTATCTCCCTAAGCATATATTTCATCATCAGGCAAGTAACTGCCCCACGTTTTAGTACGCTGATTATTATAAGGAAAATTTCGCGCAGAATCAAGTGATTCTGCCAAAACCTAGCCCAAAAAATCAAAAATTGGCATATCTCACAAAAAGATGCAACAATCCCGCGTTTCTTTCGGGAACGCGTGCATAGCGCACGGGCACCGCCGCAAAACATTTGCTGTACGGCACAAAAACAGGGCAGCAAAGCTCCCCGCAGCACAACGGCTGCCGGGCTTTGCTGCCCCAGGTTGTTTTTCTGTTTTACCCTTGGTTATTTGCCGTTGGCGGCATCGCGGTGCAGGGTGGCGATATCCACCAGCTCCATGCCGCTGATGTCATGGTCGCTGCGCAGGGCATTCACCAGAATGCGGGCGGTATCCAGCGCCGTGATGCACGGGATGGACAGTTCGGTTGCCTTGCGGCGGAACTTGACGGAATCGCGGTGCGGGTCACGGCCATGGGGGCTGGTGGAGATGATGTAATCCACCAGACCGCTTTCCAGCAGATCCAGCACATTCGGGCGTTCTTCGCTCATCTGGCGCACGGTGCTGCAGGGCACCATCTGGCTGTTCAGGTAGCGTGCCGTGCCGGGGGTGCCATAGATCTTATAGCCGTAGTCATGCAGCTTCCAGGCCAGCTCGGCGGCTTCTTTCTTGTCGGAATCCTTGACCGAGATAATTACGCAGGAACCGGGGCCGGGGGTCTTGAACTGGTAACCGGCGGCAACCAAGCCCTTGATCAACGCTTCGTGCATGTTGGGAGCAATGCCCAAAACTTCGCCGGTGGACTTCATTTCGGGTCCCAGCATGGTATCCACACCGTGCAGCTTCAGGAAGCTGTAGACGGGTACTTTAACAGCCACATAGGGGCTCTTGCCGTTGCGCCACAGGCCGGTGCCGTACCCCATATCTTTCAGCTTTTCGCCCAAGGTGCAGCGCACGGCCAGATCGACCATGGGCACACCGGTGACCTTGGAGATATACGGCACGGTACGGGAAGAGCGCGGGTTGACCTCGATGACGTAAACCTTACCGTCCTGCACAGCGTACTGCACATTGACCAGGCCCACAACCTTCAGCTCGCGGGCAAAGCGGCCGGTGTAATCCACCAGGGTATCAATCACATCCTGCGGGAAATTATACGGCGGGTAGACACAGATGGAGTCGCCGGAATGCACGCCGGTGCGCTCGATCTGCTCCATGATGCCGGGCACCAGGTAATCGGTGCCGTCGCAGATGGCGTCAACTTCACATTCGGTGCCGTAGATGTACTTATCCATCAGCACTGGGTGGCTCATGTCCACATGCTTGGTGATAACGCCCATATACTCGATGACATCGCTGGAGTTATAGGCCACAATCATATTCTGGCCGCCCAGAACGTAAGACGGACGCATCAGGACGGGGTAGCCGACCTCCTGGGCAGCCTGCAGGGCTTCGTCCAGGGTAAAGACGGTGCGGCCCGCCGGGCGGGGAATGCCGCAGCGTTCCAACAGCTCATCAAAGCGTTCGCGGTCCTCGGCTTCATCAATGGCATCGGCCGGGGTGCCGTAAATGGGCAGGCCGATCTCATCCATATGCTTTGCCAGCTTGATGGCCGTCTGGCCGCCGAACTGCACCAGGCAGCCGTCCGGCTTTTCGGCAGCGATAATATGGTCAACGCTTTCGGGGTTCAGCGGGTCAAAGTACAGGCGGTCACCGGTATCAAAATCGGTGGAAACCGTTTCGGGGTTGTTGTTGACCAGAATGGCCTCGCAGCCGTGCTTTTTCAGCGTCCAGACTGCGTGGACAGAGCAGTAGTCGAACTCGATGCCCTGGCCGATGCGGATGGGGCCGGAGCCAAAGACGAGGATCTTCTTTTTGCCGGTCTTATGGGCATGGATGAACTGCTCGGCCTCGTTCTCCTTATCGCAGGTGGAGTAGAAGTACGGGGTCTTGGCGGCAAACTCGGCAGCGCAGGTATCGACCATCTTGAAGCCGCAGACATAGTTGTCCATCGGCAGCTTTTCGGCACCGGACAGGCGCAGGATGGTTTTATCCAGGAAGCCGTAATGCTTGGCCTCCAGATACTTTTCGCGGGTCAGGGGGCCGTTTTTCAGGCCCAGCTCCAGGTTCGCCAGGTGCTGCATCTTATCCAGGAACCACCAGTCGATCTTGGTGATGTCATAGATGGTCTGGTGCGGCACACCGCGCTTGAGGGCCTCGTATACGCAGAAAGCGCGCTCGGAGTCCTGTACATGCAGGTGCTCAATGACTTCCTCGGTAGTCAGCTTTTCAAAGTCGGACAGGGTCAGGGTGTCCATGCCCAGCTCAATGGAGCTGACTGCCTTCATCATGGCGTGTTCAAAGTTGTTGCCAATGGCCATCACTTCGCCGGTGGCCATCATCTGGGTTCCCAGACTCTTATCGGCGTAAACGAACTTATCAAACGGCCATTTGGGGTATTTGACGACCACATAGTCCAGCGCAGGCTCAAAGCAGGCGCAGGTTTCGCCGGTCACATCGTTGGTGATCTCGTCCAGCGTGTAGCCCAGGGCAATCTTGGTTGCCACCTTGGCGATGGGATAGCCGGTTGCCTTGGAGGCCAGCGCCGAGGAGCGGGACACACGGGGGTTGACCTCGATGACCGCATACTCAAAGCTGTCCGGCTTGAGGGCAAACTGGCAGTTGCAGCCGCCCTCAATGCCCAGCTCGGTGATGATATCCAGCGCGGCGGTACGCAGCATCTGGTATTCCTTATCGGACAGAGTCTGGCTGGGTGCCACAACGATGGAGTCACCGGTATGCACGCCGACAGGGTCCAGGTTTTCCATGTTACATACGGTGATCACATTGCCCTTGTGGTCACGCATCACTTCGTATTCGATCTCTTTCCAACCGGCGATGCACTTTTCCACAAGGATCTGATGGATGGGGGAAAGACGCAGGCCGTTGGTTGCGATCTCGTGCAACTTTTCAGGGTTTTCGCAGATACCGCCGCCGGTACCGCCCATGGTGAAAGCCGGGCGCACGATAACGGGATAGCCGATAACATCGGCAAACGCCATGGCGGAATCCAGGTCCTCCACCACCTTGGAGGGAATGCAGGGCTGGTTCAGCTTTTCCATGGTATCCTTAAACAGCTGGCGGTCCTCGGCACGGTCAATGGTGTCCGGCTTGCAGGCCAGCAGGCGCACGCCGCTGCGGTCCAAAAAGCCGCTGCGGGCCAGTTCCATGGAAAGGTTCAGGCCCATCTGGCCGCCCAGATTGGGCAGAATGGCATCCGGCTTTTCCTTTTCAATAATGCGTTCCACAACTTCGGCGGTCAGCGGCTCAATATAAACATGATCCGCAATATCCGGGTCCGTCATGATGGTGGCCGGGTTGGAGTTGACCAGCACGGTCTCAATGCCCTCGGATTTCAGAGCACGGCAGGCCTGCGTGCCGGAGTAGTCAAACTCGGCAGCCTGACCGATGATGATAGGGCCGGAACCGATAACCAGCACCTTTTTGATTCTAGGATCTTTCGGCATCTCAACGGCCCCCTTTCACGCGGTTGATGCGGCGGACATTCTGCAAAAAGCGGTCAAACAGGAACTCGGTATCCTTGGGGCCGCCGTTTGCTTCGGGGTGGAACTGCACCGTAAAGCAGTTCCACTGCAGGTATTCAATTCCCTCACAGGTTTTATCGTTGGCGTTCACATGGCTGACGCGGCCGGTACCTGCGGGCAAAGTATCGCCCAGAACCGCATAACCGTGGTTCTGGCTGGTAATAAAGGTACGTTCCAGCGCAAAGTCGGTCACAGGCTGGTTGGCGCCGCGGTGGCCATACTTCATTTTGCAGGTTTTGGCGCCTGCAGCCAGGGCGGTCAGCTGGTGGCCCAGGCAGATGCCGAAAGCTGGGATGCCGGTATCCAGCATATCGCGGATATTGGCGATGACCTGCACGTTTTCTGCCGGGTCACCGGGGCCGTTGGAAAGCATCAGGCCATCCGGCGCAAGGGCTTTGAGCTCTGCCAGGGTGGTAGAAGCAGGCAGCACCGTTACACGGCAACCGCGCTTACACAGGCAGCGCACAATGTTCTTTTTGCAGCCAAGGTCCAGCAGGGCAATGTGCAGCGGTTCTTCGCCCTCCGCCACACCGGCAGTGGGGGCAAAGCACTGCGGCTCGGTGCAGGTCACGGCATCCACCGCGCCGGTCACGGCATAAGCCTTGATGATGGGCATCAGGGCAGCCAGCTTTTCCGGCTCGGTTTCGGGGTCAAACTCGGTGGTAATGGCACCGTTCATAACGCCGCTTTCGCGCAGGATGCGGGTCAGGCTGCGGGTATCAATGCCCTCAATGCCGATAATGCCGTTTTCTTTCAGGAAAGTATCCAGCGTTTCCTCGCTGCGGAAGTTGGAAGGGGTCGTGCATGCTTCGCGCACGATGTAACCCTTTGCCCAGATCTTGCCGCTCTCTTTGTCTTCGCTGTTCATGCCGTAGTTGCCGATCAGCGGGTAGGTCTGGGTAATGATCTGGCCATAGTAGCTGGGGTCGGTCAGCGTTTCTTCAAACCCGACCATACCGGTGGCAAACACAACTTCGCCCACGGTAGTGCCCTGACAGCCCAGGCTTTTGCCCTTTAAGATCCGGCCATTTGCCAAAATCAGATATGCCTGCATGTTTTGCCTCGCAATCCTTTGTTGTATCGAAATCCGGTTCCGGTTAGAGTTAGGGCAATACCGCATAATTCTAAGTGCCGATACGGCGAGCGAGGTGCGGCAGATGCTAAGCCAAAAGCGCAGATAATACTGGATGTCTTATCGAGCATTTTGGCAACGCAGATGCCGTGCCGCAGCCGCCGGAGCGGTGCTTGAGCCGTTAGGCGGGAATTGTGCGGTATTGCCTTAGGAAGTAGGAGTGAGGAGTTAGGAGTTTATGGTCGGGCGCACACCGTGCGCCCGCCTTTTGAAACAGCCAAGGCCGTTTCCGTCCGCGCAGAGCCTATCTCCCACGCAATAACTCCTAACTCTTTTACAGCGTCTGCTTTGCTGCTTCCTTCATTTTGCGGCTGCCCAGGTGGACCAGGGGCAACTTGCCCTCCTTGCAGATGGGGCATTCTTCGGGAGCATAGTTGGGCAGATCCAGCTTCAGGGCACTGGCCAGGATGGGGATCGGGGACGGAGCTTCGGGGCGGGTACGATCCACCACGCAGGTGATGCCCAGGCAGATACCGCCGGCTTCTTCGATGACGCGCTTGGTTTCCAGGCTGGAAACACCGGTGGTCACAACATCCTCGGCGATGATGCAGCGCTCGCCCGGATGGATGGCAAAGCGCTTGAGAGTCATCACGTTATCCACGCGCTCGGTAAAGATGGCGCGCTTGCCCAGCTGGCGGCCCAGCTCGTAAGCATACACAATGCCGCCCATGGCAGGGCCAACGATAACGTCAACATCAGTATCCTTCAGCTTTTCTGCCACATGAGCCATAACCTCGGCACACTTATCCGGGTACTGCTGCAGATAGGCCATCTGGCAGTATGCGCCGGAATGACGGCCGGACGAAAGGAGGAAGTGCCCCTCCAAAAATGCTTCACATTCCTTCAAAACTTCGATCGATTCTCTTGCCATGATACTTTCCTCCGTTTATAAAAGCTGTTTTACTATACCACAAGTTGCATAAAATTGCAACATCTTGAATTTTTATACGGGCAAATTCAAAGAATAATGAATAAATAATAAAGAATAATTATGGTGGACCGCCGCGCGGCGCGCGGCTCAAAAATAGCGGGGCTTTGGGTTGTTTCACGGGGGCTGGCCGCCCTACAGGCCCCCTCTCCCCTGCCGGGGTATCGAACCTATTTTAATGTGCGCGCGCGGCGCGCACTCCCCCATTTTTCATTATTCTTTATTCTCTATTCTTTACTTATCTCGCGCACCCGCGGATCTCATCCAGCGTTTTCACGCTGTGGGCGTCCATCCATTCCCCAATCTCGGCAGTAATGCGAGTGCAGGCTTTCGGGTCCAGGAAGTTTGCGGTACCCACCTGAACGGCGGCTGCACCGGCCATGATGAACTCCAGCGCATCGCGGCCGGTCAGGATGCCGCCCAGCCCGATGACCGGGATATTGACGGCTCCCACAGCCTGCCACACCATGCGCAGTGCAATGGGGCGGATGGCCGGGCCGGAAAGCCCGGCAAAGGTGTTGTTGAACACCGGGCGGCGCTTTTCCAGATCAATGGCGCAGGCCTGGAAGGTATTGCACAGGCTGATACCATCGGCACCGGCAGCTTCCACGGCCTTGCACATATCGGGGATGCTCTCTGCCTGGGGGCTGAGCTTGACCACCAGCGGCACAGTGCACACTTTGCGCACAGCGGAAACCACCTCTTCGGCGTCCTTGGCGCGGATGCCGAACGCCAGGCCGCCCTGCTTGACGTTGGGGCAGCTGATGTTCAGTTCCAGCACATCAATGCCTGCGGCGCACAGCTTCTGCACACCCTCCACGTTTTCCTCAATGGTATGGCCGCCCAGGTTGACCCAGACGGAGGTGCCGCAGGTTTTCATGGCGGGCAGCTCGTTTTCAATAAAGTGCTGCACGCCGGGGTTCTGCAGGCCGATGGAGTTCATCAGGCCGGAGGGAGTTTCCAGCAGGCGCTCGCCGTCGTTGCCGGGCTGACCGTTCAACGTCAGGCCTTTGCCGGAAATGCCGCCCAGCACGCGCAGGTCCTCAATGCCTGCATATTCCGGGCCGAAACCAAAGGTGCCGGAAGCGGCAATGACCGGGCCGGCCAGCTGCTTGCCAAACAGATTTACGCGAAGGTCTGCCATCAGTCAAACACCTCCTCAGCTTTGAACACGGGGCCGTCTTTACATACGGTCTTGGCCCCCACCTTGGTGCGGCAGGTGCAGCCCAGGCAGGCGCCAAGGCCGCAGGCCATCTTGCGTTCCAGGCTGGCCACGCAGGGCGTGTCGCTCTGGGCGCACAGCTGGTATACGCCGCGCATCATCACCATGGGGCCGCAGGTCAGCACCATGGCGAACTGTTCCGGGTGCAGGATGCCGGTTACCAGGCCGTGGTAACCCACCGCGCCGGAATCCGTTGCAATGCTGATGGCGGCGCAGTAAGGCAGGAAATCTTCCAGCCCATAGGGCTCATCACGGAAGCCGCAGTACAGTTCCGGCTTGCAGCCCGCCGCAGCCAGCTCCTTGCAGAGCTGCAGCAGCGGCGCGGTGCCAATACCGCCGCCCACAACAGCGATCTTGCCGTTTTTGCCGCCTGCCGCCCGGGCGATCGCGGCCACATCAAATCCGTTGCCGCATGGGCCGGTCACCGTCAGGGTGTCGCCCTCTTTCAGGGCGGCCAGCTTCTGGGTTCCCTCACCCTTGACCTGATACAGGAAAGTCAGTGCGCCGGTCGCGGCGTCAAAATCATGCACGCTGATGGGGCGGGACAGGATGGGCGTTTCGTTGGCAGCCCAGGCGCGCAGCATAAAGAACTGCCCCGCCTTGGCCGGGCGGCTGGCATCCGGCCACTGCACCGTCAGGCAGCGGATATCCGCTGCAACGGTACTCTGGCGCAGGACCGTTACCTTACAGCTTGTTGCATTCACCCTGGATATCCTCCTTCATTCGCACGCATTCATTATAAGCAGCTTCATCAAAGGCAACGCCGGGCTGCTTTTTGTAAGCCAGCAGGATGCCGCGGCTGGAGTTGACCACACCGCCGTTGCTGTTGTTCATATACTGGGCAATATCGGCAGCTTTGCCGCCCTGTGCGCCGTAGCCGGGGATCAGGAAGAAGGTCTGGGGGTAAGCAGCGCGGATGGCGGTTGCTTCCTCGGTATGGGTGCCGCCGATGACCAGACCGATGCTGGAATAACCAGATTCGCCGATGTAATCCCTGCCCAGCTCGCTCAGGCTGTCGCCCACCAGGTCGTACACATGGCGGCCGTCCTCCAGCTTTTTATACTCAAAATCTTTTGCGCCGGGGTTGGAGGTGCGGCACAGTACAAACAGGCCCTTGCCCTGTTCCTTGCAGTACGGCAGGTAGGGGCTGATGGAATCCAGGCCCATATAGGGGGCCAGCGTGATGATATCAGCCTCAAAGTCGCCGGTAAAGTGTGCCTTGGCGTACATCTCGGCGGTTTTGGCAATATCGCCGCGCTTGATATCGGCAATGACCGGCAGGCCGGTGGCGCGCACCATCTTCAGGGTTTCGGCGTAAGCGCGCATGCCATCCAGACCAAGGGATTCATAATAAGCGATCTGAACCTTGTAGCAGCCTGCGGAAGCCTTGGTGGCTTCAATAATGCGGCGGTTGAATTCCACCACATTTTCACCGGCAGTCTTGGTGTCGTCCACCACATCGGCGGGCAGGTAGCTGAACTCGGTATCCAGACCCACGCACACCGGGCCGTTGGCTGCCACGCTGGCATACAGTTTATCCATGTTGGTCATTGCTGTTCCTCCGTTTTCTGTATCAAAAAAGCTCGTTCTAACTTTTCTGCGGGTTACTGTTTATCTTTCTGGTAGGTCACTTTGCCGCCCTTGATGGTCATCATGACCTGGCCATAGAAGCTTTCGCCGTCATAGGGGCAGTTTTTGCTCTTACTGTGCAGCTCGTCCGCATGTACGGTAAACATGTGGTCGGTATCCACCAGAACAATATCGGCATCAAAGCCGGGCACCAGGCGGCCCTTATGCTCATCCAGGCCAAGCACCTGAGCGGGGCCGGAGCTCATCAAAAAGCTCAGCATTTCCAGCGGCAAGCCCTCCATGCGGCACAATTTGGTGTAGCACACGGCAAAGGCGGTTTCCAGCCCAACCATACCGGCAGCGCCTTTGGCTTTATCCTCGGCGCTGTGGGGGGCGTGGTCGGTGCCGATGCAGCTGACTGTGCCATCCTTAATTGCCGTCACCAGGGCGGCCACATCGTCCGCCTTGCGGATGGGTGGGTTGACCTTATACTGCAGGCGGGAATCATCGAACCACAGGTGGTGCGGGGTCACTTCGCAGCTGACCATTGCACCGCGGCGGCGGCTCTGGCGCACCATATCCACAGATTCTTTGGTGGAAACATGGCACATATGCAGGCGGGTGCCGTAATATTCGGCCAGGTGGCAGTTGCGCACTGTCTCAATGTTTTCGGCCAGGCGGTAATCCCACGGGCTGATCTCGCGGTCCTCTGCGTGGGACATCACGGTCAGACCGCGCTCGGCTGCCACAGCAAACACGCGAGCCATCGTGGCGTTATTCATCACGCCGTTGCCGTCCTCGGTGATAAACTTGATATCATCCGGCAGGTCCAGCAGATGGTCAATGGTGTGGCCGTCAAAGTTTTTGGTAATGGAAACGGTCTGGTTGGCATCACACAGGCCAATCTCGCGCGCTTTCTCCTCCACCTCATGCACGATCTCTGCCGAAGAGCAGACCGGCTTGGTGTTGGGCATCAGGTTGACGAAAGTATATCCGCCTGCCGCTGCAGCCGCAGAGCCGGTGGCAATATCCTCTTTATATTCAAAGCCGGGGGTACGCCAATGGCAGTGGGTATCAATAAACGCGGGCAGAATGGTCAGCCCTTTTGCATTGATCACCTCGCCTACTTCCGGCAGGTCGGTTCCGATTGCTCTAATTTTGCCGTCCGCGATCAGATAATCGCAGATGCGGCCCTCGTAGTCCCGTGCATTTTTAATCAGCATGGCTGGCCCTCCTTTTGGTGTGGGGTTACAAGATTCTGTGTGAGAATTTGTGGTGGTTGTGGGCGCGGCAGGAGCAGCCTATCCTCACGTTAAGTGCCAACTTTGCGCGGCGTGGCGATAGCTTGTTGGTGGTGGGCAGGGTTGCTACCTCCACCCATTCGCCGCCTGTTCGGCGGCGGGTGAACAGAGGAACATCCTATCTCCGCGCCAAGTGCCGCCTGCGGCGGTTGCGCTCCGAAACGCGCCTGCGGGCGCAGCGCTCTGCGCTCCGGCTGTTTTTGCACCGCGCTTCGCGCGATTGCGCGGCGATAGCCTGCTGGTGGTGGGGCAGGGTTGCTACCTCCACCCATCCGCCGCCTGTTCGGCGGTGGGTGAACAGAGGAACATCCTCGCTCTGCGCTCCGGCTGTTTTTGCACCGCGCTTCGCGCGATTGCGCGGCGATAGCCTGTTGGTGGTGGGGCAGGGTTGCTACCTCCACCCATCCGCCGCCTGTTCGGCGGCGGGTGAACAGAGGAACATCCTCGCTCTGCGCTCCGGCTGTTTTTGCACCGCGCTTCGCGCGATTGCGCGGCATAGCCGCGCAGGCAAAAAAATAACTTTTCCCCAAAAGAGGAAAAGTCAAAAAGAAGCACCTGATACAGCGTGGGGAAGAAACACTGCACCGTGGGTTTTATCGCAGCAGGACAAGCCTTCGCGGATGGATACCATGGCACAGTTCACCCTTTCACATATGATTTTAATTATTGTACCATGCCGGGACAATGGTGTCAACACAACACGAAATGTTGCACCAAGAGGGATTTTTTGTATTTTTGTGTCAACTTTTGGGCAATATGTCAAAACAGCGTGCAAGCCTCTTTTCTCCTAGCGGAACATATCCTGTAGACCTTCTATTTTTGCTGCTGCCATAGCCGCTTTGC
>ULUP01010768.1_pt1 | contig 11484 bp, 8 predicted proteins | sample 1958581 | NCBI WGS metagenome assembly ULUP01 (sample SAMEA4835763, study PRJEB28245) | human gut metagenome | biome: gut microbiome; material: fecal sample | place: Denmark | collected 2008 | reverse complement strand
CCAACTTAATAGCTGCCGCTATCGCCAGAAATACCGGCGACAGCACAACCATTCCCACTGAGCCCAGGATCATATCTACCATGCTCTTAGTTTTTAAATAATTTTTCTGCCTTGCGGACAGTTTTGTAACATTTTTCATAAGTAACCCCCTCATACTCAGGTTGTTTCTTTTCCTCAAATTCTATAGTTTCTCACTCTAGTTTTATATCGTACCACTATTCACATGATTTGGCAATCAGTTCTCTTTCGTCTCTGTAAATACCTCTTTTTGATTTACCGCACCTGTCTCTTCTTCCGGTTCATCAAACTGTTTTTCATAGCGGCTGTAATGTCTATATCCGCCATAACGACCATATCTTCCATATCTTCCATAACGATAGCGTCCATAGTATCCATAACCATATCCATATCCACCACCCGTAGAGCGGTCGCGGTTTAATACATAACCCAGCATATGGATTCCACTCATCGAAATGTTCTCCACACCCATACGAATCTGGCGCATCTTTGCATAATCATAGCGGATCACATAGACTGCAGCATCCAGATATCTTGCAAGTACCGGCGCATCTGCAAGCATCTCAGAAGGAGCCGTATCAAATATTACAAGGTCTGCTTTCTTCTTTAAAATGGAAATGAGTCTCTCCATCTGCTTACTCTCAAGCAGGTCGGAAGAACTTCCTTCTGTCGTTTTGCCATACAGAATCTGCAAAGATCCCGGGCACTTCTCAAGTTCTACCGTTGTCATTGCTTCACTGATCTTCACCTTACCTTGAAGCACCGCCTGAAGTCCGGGAAATTCTCCTTCCTGATTCATGGCTTTTGCAACAGATGGTCTTCTCATATCACAATCTACAAGTATGACATTTTTCCCTAGTTTTGCCTCTATGATTGCCAGATTCACAGAAAATGCCGTCTTTCCTTCTTCCGGCACAGAGCTGGTGACCAAAAGCGTCTTAAACTCCTCTTCCTCCATCTGTTTCATTACCTTAATTCCGACCTTTCTGAACGCTTCCAGATATCCCTGCGGAATTCTTTTATTTAATACATTGACTGAATTATAAAAACTTTCTTTATTTCTCTTCTTTACATGTACTTCCGGCAATGTTCCAAGATCAACCAGATTCAAATGGGTCTTAATCTCCTTACCTGTCTTCACGGTACGTCTGGTAAGTACATAAAGAGACAGAATCACAAGACCAATAATGGCACCCTTAAGTGCCCCTCTCTTCCAGGAAGAAGAAATGACTCCCTGCTTTGTCGTATCATCCGGAACACCTGTTTCATCCAGTATCTTCAGAGTCGTATTTCCAAGTACGAACTGTGCCACTTCCGGATAATTTTTAATGACTGACTTTAATGTCTTATAGGAAAGTTCTGCATTCGTACCGGAAACAGATATCGTAAGCATATTCGTTCCCTCTTCCGCCTTAACAGAAATGGATCCCGGAACAGAGTCCAGCTTCATATCCTTAGCTACCACATCTTTTAGCACACCACTTGTCAGTATGTATGGGAAAACATCCGCCATCTGCTGTGCAGACGCATTGTTCTGGTAAGCCGGACTTCCATCAATTGTCGTTACTGCCACCGTCGCTGATGCCGTATAGACAGGGGTATAATTCTTTCTTGCTTTGATATAACTATTCAGTCCAAAAATCAATGCGAGAACCAAAACCAGCCACCACATTTTCTTGATTCCATATTGGAAACTGCGAAGGAATTCAATCAGATCAATCTTCTCGATTTCACCCTGTTGCTCCTTCCCAGATTTTTCTCTCATCTCATCCATGTCTGCTATACCTCTTTATTATTCGTATATTTCCCATAACGTCCATATCGCCCATATCTGCTGTAATGATCTCCCACCGGGCTGTCCGCGATACTCTGAAACGTCATGACACCATTTAAAACAACTCCAAGTACCTTGGTATGATTGTCACGGAAATCATCCATCATCTCGTTGATATCTTCTGCAAGTGTAACGTTCTGTCTGGCAACGACCATTACGGCATCTGCATGCTGTGCAAAAATCTGTGCATCTCCGATCATTCCAGATGGTGGGGTATCGATAATGACGTAATCCACAATCTTACTGCAGGCTTCTATAAGAACCGGAAGCTGTCTGTTTCCAAGCATCTCTGTAGAAGCAGAATAGGACACCTTTCCACCTATAAATCCAAGCCGCTTACGCTCCGTATTTAACAAAATGTTATTGGCACCTGTTCTGCCATTTAAGAACTCTCCAAGCTCATTTTCTTTTTTCGGACTCATTCCCAATAACAGATACTGTGCAGGGCATCTGATATCGCCATCAATCAAAATGACTCTCTTGCCTTTTTTCGCAAGTGTGATTGCAAGATTCCCTGCCACGGATGACTTTCCTTCATTCTCACAGACACTCGTAACTACCAGGATCTTACCGTTGATCTTTGACATATGGTATTCCACCCTGGCCGCAAGCATCTTAAAGCTTTCCACGAACCGGAAGCTTGCCAGAGGATTATCCACCAGAACTGCCTTCTTCCGGTGCTTGATCCATTCCTTTATCGTCTTATACTTCCATTCATAACTAATCGCTCCAAGACTTCTGGCATCGAGCTTTTTCTCTACTTCTCTTTCCTGCTTCACCGTATTATGCATATAAGACCAGATAGCAAATAACAGTATGCAGACAGCCATTCCCAGGAAGAATCCCTTCTTTGCCATCTCACCGTTCTGTGGTGGATTGACCGGTGCATACGGAATCTTCGGATCTTCCAAAACATCAAGCACTGTCGTTCCAACTGTATAATAAGAAATGCTGGTGTAGTTGTCCATCACCGTTTTGATAATATCAATCGAATCCTTTGGCGAATGTGCAGTAACAGAAAGGGTCAGCATATTCGTTCCCTTTACAACATTGGCACTGATATCCGCATCAAGCTTATCCATATCCAATTTTTCACAGATTGTCTTCTTCATAATCGTACTTTCCAGAATCTTCTGGAATGTTTCTGCCATCGAATTGGCAGAAGAAAGATTATTGTATGCATTGGCATTCTCTCTGGATGTGATAACAAATGTTGCCTGTGTACGATAATTCGGAACATATATCATGCTGCTTGCCACATAAAAAAGCATTGCACCGGCCAGCGCTCCAAACAGGATGACCCACCAGTTTTTTAAAATATCACAAACCAATGAAATCGGTTCAAATTCTGTCTCCGTCTGTGCGGATGCATTCTCCCGATTATTTTCCATCTTCATTTCCCTCCACAACTACAAACATCTTTGTCACAGCCGTCGGAATTCCATCTCCGGTATACGAAAATTCTACCGGATATACTCCAGGCTCATTGTAATCCACCTTCGAATTTACACTAATCGACTCCATAACACTGGGATCTTCATTATACTGTGTAATCACCCCATTCTGTTCCAGTCCGACCACATAACACATCGGATCTATCATATTTCCAACAGTTGTATAAACAATATACTCCGATAACGCCGGATATTGCTTTATACTTTCATTCTCATTATCCGTAATCGTAATCTCAAACGATACCGAACAGACATCTCCCGCACTGTTGCTTACCTGTGCCGTAACCGGATAATCTCCCGGCTGCGGATTATACAGGCTGTCATTCATTGAAAGCTTCACCTGGCTGGTCAGGTCTCCATCGAGACAGTCTGTTGCACTCAGATAAGATACAAAGTCTGTATTCGCCGCTTCTGCCGCGCTACATCTTGGTGCATGAAGCATCTTAATCCGTGGTGGCGTATAATCATTATATTTCACCGTTCTTTTTAACGTTCCCATCTGGTTCGATTTATCAAAAACGACATAAGTGACCGTGCGTTCATTACCCGAAATAAAATGAGAGATAGAAGAAATACGAACTTCTTTCGTCAAATCCCCATCCCTGTTATCCGTAGCCTTAATTCCCTTCATCAGTGCCTCTTCCTGATTCTCATTGACACTGAGTACAAGCTCATCATCACTACAGGTAATCACCGGAGGCACATGGTCTTCCACCATCTTTTCCTTTATTAAAAATCCAGCGAATACCGCACATGCCAACACAAATATCAGACATATGGCTCTTCTCAATCTAATCATGTTTTCTCCTTTAATCATAATAGTATGGTAAAAATGGAAGCGGCTCCAATTCAAGTACCGGCTTATCCTGACAGATTCTGCCGGGATTGTCTCGAAACAGCACATCCAGATGCCGCTTTGAACAACATTCACTAAGTGCTTCATACGCATCCATCAAAAAAGGCGTCCGCTCCACCGCGCTGTGTGCATCACTTGCCACAACCGATACCAGATGGTGATGAAGCAGGCGATATGATGTCTCCCTTGCCGACTCACCAAACCGTCCAAGAAAACTTCCCTTATTGACCTGAATGGCATATCCCTTCTTCCTCCACTGATATACAATCTGCGGATCATCCTGCACAAAATAATAACGCTCCGCATGCGCAATCACAGGCTTTGCACCAACTTCCCTTACCTTACCAAGAAGCCTCGTTGCAAAGTCCGGATCCTCATCAAATGCAAACTCCATCAGAATATAATGGCTCTGATTGATCGTCATTACCTTTCCATCTGCCATCTGCCGTGGCAGATCCTCTGTAGAAAATGCCTCCATCCCCGGAAAAAGCCTGATTGGAATCTTCTCTTCCTTAATCGCCCTTGCGGCCTGATTAAACGTATTCACATAATGCTCTCCAAATGCATTATCATACAGTCCCGGAATATTAAAATGCGGTGTTGCCACAATTTCTGTTACTCCGCTCATAGCAGCCAGCCTTGCCATCTCTATCGTATCTAAAATATCTACTGCTCCATCATCCATCCCCGGCAGGATATGCGTATGTATATCAATCATTTTACCACTCTCTACCTTAAAAATCCATTGCCATTTTTGCAGCTTCCTCTTCCGAAAGCTCTGTCACCCTGGTATCCATCACACGGTATACCCGTCTGCACATATTTAACACACTTGGTCTGTGCGTTGTAACAATACATGTTTTGTTTGGTTTCTGTGTCATAATATTGCGAAGCACCCTGCGCTCCGTCTCCACATCCAGTGCGGAAGTAGCCTCATCCAACAGCAGCACCGGCGCATCTCTTAAGAGTGCCCTTGCAATCGACAGCCTCTGTGCCTGCCCTTCCGACAGTCCACGGCCACGCTCGCCCACATTGCTATTTATCGTGTCCGGACGCTTCTTCACAAAGTCCCACGCACACGCAATCTCCAATGCTTCTATCATCTCTTCCTCTGTCGCATCTTCCTTTACCATCCGCAGATTCTCTGCGATGGTTCCCGACAGAATCGTATTGCCCTGCGGAACATATGCAAACAGGTGTCTCGTCTCTGCATTTAGTACCACTTCCATGCCGCCTGCCGCAGACATCACTGCCTGCCCGCTCTGCGGATGAATCAGCCCCAGAAACATACGGATTAATGTTGTCTTACCCTCTCCGGAAGGACCCACCAGTGCAACAATCTCACCCGGCTTTGCCTCAAACGAAGAATCTGTGATCACACGCTCTTCCTTCACATAAGAAAAATCCACATCCCGCAAAGAAATGGAAAATCCATCTGCCGCATACGCATCAAGCACCGAACTCTCTGTAATATGTACTTCCTTTGGAAGCTCCACAAGCTCACGAATACGGTGCGCCGATACCGAACTGTTTAAAAATGTCGGAACAATCGTCACCAGATTATTAAATGCCGCCGACAGATTGCTTCTCTGCTGCAGAAACAATGTCATCGTACCATATGTAATATCATGCGTCCACAACCGGAACAGACAATATCCAAATGCAATAAACTGCACGACCATTCCAATTCCCTGCAGAACTACATTCGTCTTAATCGTAAAATAATTATACTTCAGGCTGTCATCCCGAAACCGCTTCTGCCACCATCTCATCTTCTTACTATAATGCGGCGCAATACCAAAAGATTTGATCGTATCAAAGTTATAAAACGTCTCGACCTCAAATCCCATCAGCTTACTGCTCGTCTCGAGCACCTTCTGGCTAAAGTCCCTCTGCTTCTTCAGCACCGTTCGTGACAGCAGAAGAAGAAACGGCGCACTGCCAAGCGCAATCAGAGCCATCACCCAGTCATAATGCAGGATGACCATAAATGTCGCCACCAGCTTATAAAGTGCAATGATAATCGTCGGAAGCCAGCTGATGGCATTGCTGCTGATCGTACGAATATCGCCATTAAAACGATTCAGAATGTCTCCATTGCTATACTTACTGATCTCCATCCAGTCCGCATCAATAATCTTATCAAAAATATCCGCCTGAATATCATTGTTAATATCAATACTAAGCTTCGTGGAAACCCGGTTGATCAGGCTCTCAAACAACAGACTGAACACCTGTCCGCCAACCATCACAAGAAACAGCACTGCAAGCTTACTCGTCTGATAACCCGTAATGATATCGATCAGATACTTACTCGCCACACTGCTCGCAAGTCCAAACGACGTACTTAAGATTCCCAGCACAACATAAAACAGAATCGCTCCCTTATACCTTGCGCTATACCCAAGAATCCATCTCCAGTCCTCTAAAATCTCCGAAAATGTACCATCTTTCCATCGTTTCTTTAATATTCTGACCGATTCAAAATGTGTCTTCTTCTCTCTCATGATCTGCCTCCTCTAAAAAGAAGCTTCGTATAAAGAGCCATCACCGGTCTTCGAAGCGGAATCATATGCAGCCACACATGACGAAAGAACTCCCACCAGAAGTCCCCCGGCTGTATCGTCTTTCCCTTTCTTATGACTTTCGTCACAACCGCAAATATCTGTTTCCCTGCGACCGGTCCCTCAATCATACACTGCGCATCACCCACGATATAATACCCATCCGGCTTCACATGGTGAATCCTGTGCATGATATACTGTCCGTTTCTTCTTTTAAAGAACACCATATCGCCCTTCTTCAGTTTTGCCTCCGGCTTCCGAAAGAAGATCGTATCACGCTCATGAATCAGAAATGGCGCCATACTATTTCCCGCAATCCGCATGCTGACTTCCCGTCCATCGTCCGTCAATTGCTTCAGAACCGACACATATTCTCTTGTATCTATCACCTTCATATATCTGTCCCCTAATCTATCACATGATACTTCCGAAGAAGTTCCACACGTTTATTTCCAATCTCTAAACTACTCTGATCCTCTGTATGCTTCCTGTCTGCCGCATATCCAAACAGCCGCATCACCCATGCTGCCGGAAGCAGCCACGGATACTTACAGAGCCACACATAATGCCCCTTCATATAAGAAACACCCGGAAACAACGATGACCAAACCGACGACGCCGTCGCCTTTTTGCCTCTCCTAGCAGCTTCCAGCGTCATATTCGCGCTGTGCCTTCTCGCCATCGTGCTCCCGCCATACACACCGCCTTCCAGCAGATCCACAAGAAGCGGCATACAGTCCACACTCTCCTGCGTATAATCCACATATCCGGTTTTCTCCCAGGAGCATCCCAGATACTCTCTGCCAATCTTTGCCAGAGCACTGAAAAATGTATCCATTCGAAGCTGTGCAAGCTTATCCTGAATTTCTCTCCAGTCAATCCGCGTCGTGTAATGCTTTGCCATCATCACCATATCACAGACCTGTCTGATCCCAAATCCACTATGTAAAAAATGCTTAAAACTATGACAGATCAGATAAAACATATGGTCCGTCGGCGAAAGTGTCTTAATATCCACTCCCTCAATCTGCTCACAAATGCATCGGTCAAATGCCCCTGCAAATTCCTGATTCAGATGACCATATGCACCCTCGCCTTCTGCAAACAACGAAAAGTGAAGCTCTATATATACCTGATTTCTCGGATTCAGATATGGAATCTCATACGGCAGATCCTTAGGATCCAGCTCCTGCCTCTTATATCCTTCCTCTAACAAAATGCAGTCAAAGGTCTCAAACTCTTCCTTCCTAAGCAGCAGATCTTCATCCGCTGATATCCGAAAGTCCGGCTTTTCATAAAAAGACCGGCAAATCAGCCCCTTCACAACCAGCGGATGTACCCCTTCCTTCTGAAGCTTCTGATACAGCTCCAGAAAACCAGCCGTCCTTTGCACCTGCAGCATCACTTCCGCAATCGCACTCTTCTTCCACCTCGCAGCAAGTGGCGCATTCTCCTCTAAAAGGAGCACCGAATCCCTCCGGATCATCTCATATATAATTGCTAAAATCTTATGCATCGCAGCAAGGTCACACAGCTCCTTTAGCTGTGAAAACCTTTCCGGAAGATGGTATTCCTCATCCCCCTGCATAAAGCACCGAAGTGCCTGTAACAGCTCTTTTTGTGTATTCGTCATCATACCCCTGTTTCCCGTTTCTGGTATTCTTTCTCCATCTCTTCTAGGAACACCTCTGTCTGCCGGCACAAATACTCCGGCTTCTTATAACTGCATCCGCCACCTTCCGCAATCGTAAGCGCCCCGCACATCATACACGCAAAACGCTTCTTGCAGTTCTTGCATTCAGATGGCAGCAAAATCTCATCCGTCGCCTGATAGATTGACTTCCATGCATCCGAAAAGCCAATCTCAAATGGTCTGGCTACCGGCTCATTCATCATGCCGCAAGGCGTCATTCGTCCGTCCCATGTCATCCAGAATGAAGACCGTCCCGCCATACAACCCATCTTCTCATCCGGGGTACGCTCACACTCTTCCTCACCGCCCATAAAGTCATCTCTTCCTTCATGGAGTGCCTTCAATCGAATCTCAAACTCCTCCTTAGACAGGCGGTACTTATCCGCCATCGCTCTCGCTCTTCCAGCCTCTTCTGCTGTAAAACGCACCGCATCATCCGTCACGCCGTCCTTCGCACTACGTACCGGCGGAAACATATAAGTAGCCGCATTCACCTGAATCTCCCTGCTCTTACCAAATGCAAAGATATCCTCCATATCATCCAGATTGTACTTCGTAAAGCTCGCATTGATATTCACAAAAATGCCCGCATCGTGCATCAGATCAATCGCCTTCGTAGCTGCATCATATCCGGTCGGATGTCCACACAGCTTTTTATAAGTCTCATTTCCACCACCATAAAGTGTCACATTCACCTTCATCGGCGGATCCTTCTTTAACCACTCCACGGTCTCCTCATCAATCAATGTCGCATTCGTATTAATCGAGATCAGTAGCCCCAGCTTCTTTAACTCCGTATAAATCTGTCTAAAATCTTTTCTAAGAAATGGTTCCCCGCCAGTCAGAAGCAAGAAGAGCATTCCCTCTTTTGCACATGCTTTTCCCATCTCAATCCATTCTTCTGCTGTATACTCTCTTCCCCTCGCCCTCATCTCTGCTTCACTCATTCGAATGTAACACATCCTGCAATTCATATTGCATCTCGGTGTCAGTTCAAATGTACCGGAAAGCGGCACTTTATTGTGTGCCGCCTTCTGATACAGATATTTTCTAAGTTGCGCCTGCATTGGTGCCTGTTGTTTCTTCATAAACTTATTCCCCAATCTCTTTTAATTATCAAGTATCTGTACTCCCATAATCTGACTGCTGTCCGGATTAAAATGTGCCGCAACTGCCTCTGCTTCCTTGCCTGCGCCCACATTTTCAAATGGTGTACGGTAAGTAATTCCGCCAAAATAAGCGCCGCCAATCTGCATATACTTATAATATACATAAACGGTCTTAAGCTCTTTATCCGTCTTATTCTTCAGCGTAATCTTTCCATTCTCAGTCTTTAACTCTACCTTATCCTCTTCTAGTGTCGGCTGATCCATATATCCCGTAGCCGCATTGCCATATGTATAAGTATCTTTATCTGAAAACTCCCGCTTATTGCTCTCAAGTACCAGCGTAGAAGTTCCCGCCGGAAGATTCGTCACCTTAAAACTAGCCGTCTCATTGCTATTTACCTGAAAATCAATCAGCGCCACCTGAAGCATCTGGTCAGAATTGTTCGTAATCAGCATCGCTGTTACGTTCTTTGTCGCCTCGTCACTTCCATCTTCTATAAATGAACCGGAATAAGCACCGATGGACTCAACCGTGAGGTTCGAATCGGAAAGGACGATTTGCTCTGCTTTTTCCGTCTTGTCTTCTACACCTACTTTGGCTGAATATCCCTGAATCTTACTAACATCCAGTGTATCCTTTCCAGGTTTAACAATTTCATATTCGTTGGTTTCTTTTGTTTCTTTCTGTGAAGAACTCTTATCTGCCTTTAATGCAAAAAGTATTACAACTCCCACCACTATTATAGCTACTGCAACAGCAATTATAATCCCTAATTTCTTTTTCTGTTTCATCGTGCACTCCATTTTTCTTATATTTTTATCTTTTACTATAAACTATCTTCCAATAAATTACAACCTATCTCTCAAAATCTCCTTAAACCTAGAATAGTGAGAGTGCACTCCACCCTCACTATTTTGTGTGTTTTCACATATTTTGCAGAAAAAAGAGAACTATCTATGTATGATAATTCTCTTTTTAGGGGTATTTTATTGTTTATAACTCTTGCAAAATTTCATTTTTCACCGTATTTACTGCGTCCTGATCCGGGCGACAGGAGAGATGATAGACAGGAATCTGACACGCTGCATCCATCAAAAGATCTGTCATCTTTTCCATATACTCTTTATTCCATGTATTCATCAATGTTTCACGGAACAACGGAAGAAATGCTTCTCTCCCGTAAAGTCTTTGAATGATATTTTCTGGTCCTTGTTCTATCACAACAATTGCTTTTATAGGAGCAGATTCATTGCGATAAATACCCGATGTACCCGCATAAGGAGACCCAAAACCATAATACTCTCCATTCATTTTTCTAACGATTGTCCGATCTCCATTATAAATATCTGCTGCTTCATATTTCTCCCATAAATCTGCTTGCGTAGATTTTCCTGTTCCTGACGGAGCTGTAAACAGAATTCCATTTCCCTTCCAAGAAACAAATGAAGAATGGAGAATAAATGCCTGCTTTTCTAAAAGTGGAAATTCAAACGCTAAAAAGTTCCATATATTAGATCCTTCAAATAGTTTTTTATTTAATAGCATTTTTTCTGGAATACATAAATCATATTCTTTTCCTTCTTCTATTTGACACAAATCAATTTTATATACTTCATCTGCATAAATTGATTTTTCCTTAATAACTTTCATATTAGATTCACACACAACATTATATTTCACATCTACCATCTCTTCATTTTCAACAATAAACGGTTGCATGCTTGAGTGTATAGAAATTTCTGTCTGTCCTTTAATTTCAAATGGTATTGATGCTATTTCAAAAAAATATCTGTACATTTATCCTCCAAAATGAGTAGGTGGTAGATGATTGACTCATCTGCCACCTCTCACATCTTTTTTGTCTTAAGAATCTCTATTATCTTCTTACTCTAACTGTAGTAGTCATAAATTCATCTGACTCTTCATCTGCACTTACATAATGAATCTCTAATGGG
>ULUP01030254.1_pt1 | contig 11899 bp, 6 predicted proteins | sample 1958581 | NCBI WGS metagenome assembly ULUP01 (sample SAMEA4835763, study PRJEB28245) | human gut metagenome | biome: gut microbiome; material: fecal sample | place: Denmark | collected 2008 | reverse complement strand
CCACGTTCGACGGAAGCAGAGATGTATGATTATATCATAAGTGAATGCCAGGCTGTTTATAATTTATTGCCGGCGGAGAAACAGATAAATTCTGCTCGTGCAAATAGGTGGACGGCTAAGATGTTGGAAGCGCGTGCCGCTGTCTATGCTGCTTCGATCGCTAATTATAATAATAAAATGTCAACTCCGATTAAAACAGAGGGAGGGGAAGTTGGGATTCCGGCTGATAAGGCATCTGATTATTATAAAACGGCTTTGGCTGCCGCAGAGAATGTGATTAAAGACAGTCCTTATATTCTGCAGGATCGGCGTCCGGACAATAAGGGATTAAACTTTTATGAGGCGACATCCGTAAAAGACAATAATACAGAAGTTATTTGGGCACGGGATTATAAATATCCGGGGCAGACTGTTGAGTTTACGAAATATAATATTCCTAAGTCTCATGCGGAGGATATTGACAATAGTTATGGCGGTCCTGTTTTAAATCTGGTTGAAGCCTATGAATTGCTTGATACGGATACCCCTGGGACGGATAGTAAGGTCGTGACTTCTGAAAATGGGACATTTAAGTTTTATGATTCGTCTGATGCTCCATTCAAAGACCGTGATCCTCGTTTATGGGGAACTATCCTTTATCCGGGTGCGGAATTGAAAAGTGTTCCGGTCGTATTGCAGGCAGGTCAGTTGGTAAAGAATAATGGAGAATGGGAGCTGATAGCTGGTGATTTGGACTCTAAAGACGCCAATGGAAATGCTTTGACTGCATTGAACGGTCCGAAAGAGTCTAATGAACAGTATGTTAATAAGACAGGTTTTTATTATCGTAAATTTATTGATGAAACTCCTGGAGCATCGACGCGTGGTCGTAATTCCGAAATGTGGATGCCTCGTTTCCGTATGTCTGAAGCCTATATGATTGCGGCCGAAGCGTCTTTCGAACTGGAAAACGGACGTGCAGCCGAATTTATCAATGCCGTGCGTAATCGTGCAGGTGTGAAGCCGTTGGAAACTGTTACATTTGAGAATATCGTGCATGAATATCGCGTTGAATTTGCTTTCGAAGACCATCGTTATTGGGATATGAAGCGTTGGCGTTTGGCTGATAAGGTCTGGAATGGAAACAACAATGATCCGCAGGCTCGTCACCGTCGCCTCTGGCCGTATCGTGTGGTTGCACCGGGTGACCCGAATGACGGCAAGTGGGTGTTTGTGGAAGACTTCTTGTTCATGTCTCCGAATGCACGTTATTTCCGGATGCAGAATTATTACAACTTCCTCGATTTGGGCTGGGTTAACAATAATCCTAAGTTGGTAAAGAACCCGTATCAATAATTAAAAATGCATGAGTATGAAGATTATATCTAATATTTTTTCGGTAATTTTACTGCTGGTATTGTTTTCCGGCTGTGGAAAAGATAATTTTGATGCGCCGGAATCCAAACTGGTTGGTAGAGTTACTTATCAGGGACAGGCTTTGAACTTGCGTGGAACCGGCGAAGCAGTCCAGTTGCAGTTGTATCAGGATGGTTATGAGAAGAATGATCCGATTTCTGTTTTTGTAGGACAAGATGGTACTTTCTCCGCTCTTTTGTTTGATGGTGAATATCGTTTGACGACAAGAGACGGGAACGGACCGTGGGTGAATAATCATGAGTCCGTAACCGTGAATTTGAAAGGACATACGGAAGTGAATCTGGAAGTTACTCCGTATTTTATGATTTCGAACGAACAATTGTCTGTTACGGGATCGGCAATGAACGCGTCGTTTATGATTAACAGGATTGTGCCGGATGCGAAGATCAGTCGGGTGATGTTGTTATTAAGCAAGACGCAATTTGCGGATGATGTCAACAACTTGTACCGTCAGGACTTCTCGGATGTCGTTCCCGGTAGCGTGAATCTTTCTGCCGATATTAGCGGTAATACCGAAATAGTAAAGGCAAAAGCCCTTTACGCTCGTGTCGGTGTTTTGGCTAACGGAGCGGATCAGGCTATCTATTCGCCAGTGGTTCGGTTGAAGTGATAAGGTTATTGCCGGATAGGATGCTTGAAAAACGGTTATCCTATCCGGTTTTGCGTATCAAGCTGATTTCATGTAGTTTTGATTGATATTTGAAAGTAAATGATTGATAATTGAAAATGTGATAGAAGGCGAAAGAATACCTTTGCACATGATTTATTATCAAGTCAGTTTGTGTTTAATTATATATATATTTATTAGAAATGAAGAAGGCCTTTCTGATACTATTGATTTGTTGCCAAGGGATACTGCTGAACGTGTCCTGCGGTTCAGGGAGTTTGTTTGAGCCGGATAAAAGGAACGCATTGCGCGCTCCTTCTTATCCGCTTATTTCCGTAGATCCATATACCAGCGTTTGGTCGTTTGCAGATGAATTGAATGCTGATGTGACCCGCCATTGGACCGGCAAGGAACAGGCCTTGTTGGGGGTAGTGGATGTGGATGGTGTTTCTTATCGTTTCATGGGAAAGGAAACACCGGAAGAGGGAGCATCGGTTCGTTTTGCGACTGCTGCCCGACAGTTGTCTGTGAATGTCCTTCCCACGCAAACTTATTATACATTTGAATGTGGTCCGGTTTTGCTCGATGTCGTTTTTACGGCTCCGTTATTGCTGGATGATTTGGATCGGATGTCCATGCCGGTCAATTATATTTCTTGGCAGGTTCGTTCGGCAGATCAAAAGAAGCATGAGGTACGGGTGAGTGTCGAAGCTTTTTCATCTTTGGCCGTCAACACGGAGGATCAGGCGGTCATGGTTGAGAGGGAGGTGGAAAACGGTATTTCTTATTTGAAGACAGGAACGGCTGAGCAGGCTGTTTTGTTACGCAAAGGGGATGATGTCCGTATTGACTGGGGTTATTTCTATTTGGCGGCACAAGTGGAAAAGGAGACGGTGATGGAGGTTGGCGATCGGAAACAACTTGTCTACAGCCATATTTTGGAGGCAGTGTCTTCTTCTCCGAAGGCCGGGTTCCTGATGGTGGGCTATGACGACTTGTATGCCATCCAGTATTTCAAGGATAACCGGATGGCGTATTGGAAACATAACGGTAAGAAAAATATCCGGCAGGCATTTGAAGAATCAGCGAAGGAATATCGTTCGGTTATGGAGCGCTGCCGTCATTTCGACACTCGTCTGATGGAAGACGCGGAAAAAGCCGGTGGAAAAGAATATGCAGAACTTTGTGCCATTGCTTACCGCCAGGCGGTGGCGGCCCACAAACTTATAGAAGATAAAGACGGGAATCTGTTGTTTCTTTCCAAGGAGAATTTTAGCAATGGTTCGATCGGTACGGTTGATGTGACGTATCCGTCTGCCCCCTTGTTCTTACTTTATAATCCGGAATTATTGAAAGGAATGCTGAATCCGATTTTCCATTACAGCGAAAGCGGACGATGGAACAAGCCTTTTGCCGCCCATGATGTCGGAACCTATCCTCATGCCAACGGGCAGACATATCCTTTCGATATGCCGGTCGAAGAATGTGGGAATATGTTGATTCTGACAACTGCCATCGCTCTGCGCGAAGGTAATGCGGATTATGCTCGTGAACATTGGAAGACGTTGGGTGTTTGGGCTAATTATTTGCTGAAAGAGGGACTTGATCCGGAAAATCAGTTGTGTACGGATGATTTTGCCGGACACCTGGCCCATAATGCAAACCTTTCGATAAAGGCGATCATAGGGATTGCCGGATATGGAAAGTTGGCCGAGATGTTGGGAGATAAGGAACAGGCTGTCAGGTATGTTTCAGCCGCTCGCGAGATGGCAGAGAAATGGGAGCGGATGGCTGATGATGGAGATCATTACCGGCTGACATTCGACCGGGAAAATACTTGGAGCCAGAAGTATAATCTGGTTTGGGATAGAGTTTTGGGCTTGCATATCTTTCCGGACAGGATCGCCCGGAAGGAGGTCGCTTTCTATTTGAGTCGGCAACAGCCGTTCGGCCTTCCGCTTGACAGCCGCAAGACCTATACCAAGATTGATTGGATTTTATGGACAGCGTGCTTGGCAGATACGCAGGAGGATTTCTCCCGTTTGTTATCACCCGCCTATAAATATGTGAATGAAACCGAACCTCGCGTACCCCTGACCGACTGGTATGAGGCTACCGACGGCCGGTCCATCAACATGCGTGCCCGTTCGGTAGTGGGGGGCTTTTTTATGAAGATGCTGGAAAAGCAGATGTATAAACCCTCTTTTCGTCCTGAGCCGGCGGAAGAACCAGTGGTGGAAGCCAAGAGCACTTATCGGAATCCGGTGATCGATTACAGTTTGCCTGATCCGACCATCATCAAAGCGGATGATGGCTATTTCTACTTGTATGCAACCGAAGATATCCGCAATACGCCGATCCATCGTTCACGCAACTTGGTGGACTGGGAGGAGATCGGAACGGCTTTCACGGAAGAAACACGTCCGACCTTCGAGCCGAAAGGAGGCTTATGGGCACCGGATATCAATTATATTAACGGACAATATGTATTGTATTATTCCATGTCCGTCTGGGGAGGTGAGTGGACCTGTGGGATCGGAGTTGCTACATCCGACAAACCGGAAGGGCCGTTCATTGACAAGGGACCGTTGTTCCGAAGCAAGACAATTCAAGTTCAAAATTCTATAGACCAATTTTTCATGGAGGATAACGGGAAAAAATACCTGTTTTGGGGTAGTTTCCGCGGTATCTATGGGATAGAGTTGTCGGGAGACGGCCTATCTGTTCGGGACGGAGCCAAAAAGAAACAGGTTGCCGGAACCGCCTACGAAGGTACTTACATCCATAAAAGGGGCGATTATTATTATTTGTTTGCCTCGATAGGGAGTTGTTGTGAGGGATTGAAAAGTACCTATACTACAGTTGTAGGCCGTTCTGACAGCCTGTTCGGCCCGTACACCGACAAACAGGGACGACCGATGATGGAAAATCATCACGAAGTTCTGATTCATGGAAATGATGCTTTTGTCGGTACAGGGCATAACTCGGAAATCGTTACGGACGACCGTGGGAACGACTGGGTTCTCTATCATGCCGTGAGCCGTGAACATCCTACCGGACGAGTCCTGATGTTGGATCGGATCCGTTGGAGAGATGGCTGGCCGGAAGTTGAAGGGGCAAGTCCTTCTTTAGAAGCGGAAGCTCCGGAGTTTATTAATTGAAAATTATAATCATTCACAAATCATAAAGTATAAATCATGAAAAAGACCTTATTTGTATGTTGTGCATTGGCACTGGCCTTGGGTGCACAGGCTCAATGGAAACCGGTAGGAGATAAGATCAAGACACCGTGGTCGGAACAGGTAAATCCGGCGAATGTCCTTCCTGAATATCCCCGTCCTCAGTTGGAACGTGGCGATTGGCAAAATCTGAACGGGGAATGGGAATATGCCATCAAACCGGTTGGCGATGTAGAACCGGCAACATTCGATGGTAAGATTTTGGTTCCTTTTGCTGTCGAATCCTCTCTGTCTGGCGTACAGAAAGAAGTTGGCGAAAACAGCGAATTATGGTATAAGCGTACTTTTTCCGTTCCTTCAGCCTGGAAAAATAAGGACATCATGTTAAATTTCGGTGCGGTGGATTGGAAAGCGGACGTGTTTGTAAACGACATCCTGATCGGTTCTCATAAAGGCGGTTTCACTCCGTTCTCCTTCAACATCACTCCGTATCTGACAGGAAAGAACAACCAGAAGCTGGTTGTCCGTGTATGGGATCCTAGTGATAAGGGATATCAACCGCGCGGTAAACAAACTTCCCGTCCGGAAGGCATTTGGTACACACCAGTAACCGGTATCTGGCAGACAGTATGGTTGGAACCGGTAGCTGCTGCCCATGTGACTTCGGTAAAGTCTATTTCCAATATTGACAATAATACGTTGAATGTGACGGTCGGAACTTCCTGCGACTGCAATTCCGGTATCGTAACCGTGAAGGTGTTGGACAAAGGCCAGGTTGTGGCTACGGCCAAAGGTGTTCAAGGAAAGGAATTGCGTTTGTCCGTACAAAACCCGACACTTTGGAGCCCGTCCAATCCTTATTTGTATGATATGACGGTTTCTTTGTCGAAAGACGGAAAGGTGCTGGATGAAGTAAAATCATATACGGCTTTCCGTAAGATTTCTTCTAAACGCGATGCTGCCGGCATTATGCGCATGCAGTTGAATAATCAGGATTTATTCCAGTTCGGCCCGCTGGACCAGGGATGGTGGCCTGACGGACTTTATACGGCTCCGACAGATGAAGCATTGTTGTTCGACATCAAGAAAACAAAAGATTGGGGCTTCAATATGATCCGTAAGCACGTGAAAGTGGAACCGGCACGCTGGTATTATCATTGCGATAAGGAAGGTATCTTGGTATGGCAGGATATGCCGAGCGGCGATCATGGCTCTTACATCTGGGATCACCATGTGTATAACGGTGGAAAAGACAATGAACGTACACCTGAATCCAAGGCCAACTATTATCGTGAATGGAAAGAGATCATGGACCTTTGCATATCCAATCCTTCCGTAGTCGTTTGGGTTCCTTTCAACGAAGCATGGGGACAGTTTGAAACGGAAAAAGCGGCTGAATGGACAAAGACTTACGATCCTTCCCGTCTGGTGAACCCGGCAAGCGGCGGCAACCATCGTCCTTGCGGTGATATCTTGGATCTGCATAACTATCCGGCTCCCGATATGTTCCTGTTCGATCCGAAACGTGTGAATGTGTTGGGTGAATACGGTGGAATCGGCCTTCCGGTAGAAAACCATTTGTGGTGGAACAAACGCAACTGGGGATATGTGCAGTTTAAGAACAGCGACGAAGTGACGGCTGAATATGTCAAATACGCCAATATCCTGAAAGATTATGTGAAACGTGGTTTCTCTGCCGCTGTCTATACGCAGACAACTGATGTGGAAGGTGAAGTGAACGGTCTGATGACATACGACCGCAAAGTGATCAAGATCGACGAAGCTGCTGTAAAGAAAGCCAATCAGTCAGTTATTAACGAATTAAAGTAAAAGCATGAAACGGATTAGCATAGCTTTTTTATCTCTTTTTCTGTGCGTGGCCTCTGTCTGGTCTATGCCGCGTCCCGAATATCCCCGTCCGCAGTTCGAGCGGGCGGGTTGGGTCAACCTGAATGGGGAATGGACCTGCTCGTTTGATTTCGGCGGTTCAGGAATGGAACGCGAGTTCTATAAATCGAAAGGTTTTGACAAGAAGATCACTGTTCCCTTCTGCCCGGAAAGTAAATTGTCCGGTATTGGATATACGGACTTTATCAATCATTTCTGGTATCAGCGTCCGATCACGATCCCGCAGGAATGGAACGGAAAGAACATTCTGCTTAATTTCGGTGCGGTCTACTATAAATCGGAAGTCTATATCGATGGTGTTTTGGCTAGCCGCCATTTCGGTGGGACTTCCTCGTTTGCCGTGGATATTACTTCTCTGGTAAAGTCAGGCCAGACACATAGTCTGGTTGTTTATGTGGAGAGCGACGTCCGTGGGGCCAAACAAGCAGCCGGCAAACAGAATCTGCAATACGCCTCTTATGGCTGCAACTACACCCGTACGACCGGTATCTGGCAGACGGTCTGGATGGAAGCGGTCCATCCGGAAGGATTGCAATCGGTTCAGCTTCTGACGGATATCGACCAGCAGCAATTGGTGGTCCGTCCTCGTTTCTATAAGGAAGCAGGTGGAAAATTGCAGGTGACATTGAAAGACAACGGCAAGGTGGTTGCCAGCCGGACGGTTTCGGCAAGCTCTCTGTCTTCTGTGGTTCTTCCAGTCAAGAAAATGAAGACCTGGAGTCCGGAAAGTCCTTTCCTCTATGATTTGGAGTACAAAGTATTGGATAAGAATGGAAATATAATTGATGAGGTCAATGGTTATGCCGGTATGCGCAAGGTGCATATCGAAGGCAATAAGATTTATCTGAACAATAAGCCTTACTACCAGCGCCTGGTGCTCGACCAAGGTTTCTATCCCGACGGCATCTGGACGGCTCCGAGTGACGAGGCGTTGAAACGGGATATTGAACTCTCTATGGAGGCAGGTTTCAATGGAGCACGCCTGCATCAGAAGGTTTTCGAAGAACGTTTCTATTATTGGGCGGATAAGATGGGTTATCTGACTTGGGGGGAAGCTTCCAGCTGGGGGATGGATTGTAACGATACGGAAACGGCTCGTAATTTCATTACCGAATGGAGTGAGATTGTGCAGCGCGACCGTAACCATCCGTCACTCCTGATCTGGACGCCGACCAACGAGGAGTTCTGGCCCGACCGTGTGCAATATCCGCGTTTGATGCACGACCTCTACAACCTGACGAAAATGATCGATCCGACGCGTCCTTTCCATGGGGCAAGCGGTGGAACGCATATCGCGACCGATATCTGGACCGTTCATAATTACGAACAGGACCCCGCCAAGTTGAAGGAGAAACTGTATAACGGTGGCAAACTGATGGAAGCTCCGAAATGGGAAATCCATCTGATGCCGATGAATATCGGTTACAACGGCCTGAAATATACCGACCAGTATGCTTTCCCGGAATACAAGAAGGACATGCCTTACTTGGTGGATGAGTTTGGCGGTATCAAATGGAATCCGTCGCAGCAGATGGAGAGCGCCCAGAATACATCCTGGGGATATGGCGAACCGCCTCGTTCCCTGGAAGAGTTCTATGCTCGTCTGGAAGGCCAGGTGGATGCTGTGCTCTCTCTCTCAAATGATATTTGGGGCTATTGCTATACGCAGCTTACGGATGTGGAACAGGAGCAAAACGGTATTTATTATTACGACCGTACCCCTAAGTTCGACATGAAGCGTATCCACGCCATTTTCAGTAAGACACCAGAATCAAAATAATAACGGACTAAAAATCAATTAGGGGGCAGGGAATATCCTTGTCCCCTAATTTTTTTTGTGCCTATTCGGAGCGTTGTTTCTCAAAGTGGTAAGGAAAATGCAAAATGATCCTATCCGGACTCTGCCCGTTCTCAAGAAGCAACTGATCCGGAACATACCATAAACTATCTCGGAAGTCATAGTAAACTAATTCAAGGCATATAGCATATTATTTATATGTAGTACTACTTGTCACGAATACGTAGTACTATCTATCATCAATTGGTAGTACTACATATGGGCAATTGGTGGTGACTGCCAATAGATACTTTGCTATATGTTATCATTTAGTTCTTGAGGTGTTTGGAGTTAGTTGATGGCATGAAACGAGTTAGTGTACCGGTTATCTGCAGACCGATGTCATTTTGGTCATTTGTCCAGCCTTGTTTTGATACGTTTGTTCATTGGCTTTTCAAAATAGTAGTAGGAAAGCAAACATATTATAATCGGTTTTCTTTCTCCTTGGTTTTATAGGCTTTTCTTAACACTCTGCGGGGGAGGAGCCGTATTGTTTAAATCAATTATAATCTGTAACTTTGCCGGATAAACAGAATTTGTAATGAAATATAATACAGAAGAAAAGAAATTGGTTATGCCCGAATATGGACGCAATATACAGAATATGGTGGACTATTGCATTACCATTCAGGACAGGGAAGAACGTAAACGCTGTGCAGACACAATAATCAACATCATGGGAAACATGTTTCCCCATTTACGCGATGTAAACGACTTCAAACATATTCTCTGGGATCACCTGGCTATTATGGCCGACTTCAAATTGGATATCGATTATCCGTACGAGATCGTAAAGAAAGAAGACCTTTACTCACGTCCTCCGCGTATACCTTATAACAATTCGCGTATACGTTACCGTCATTACGGCAAGACGCTTGAGAAAATGATCCAGAAAGCAACCGAATTCGAACCGGGTGTGGAAAAGGACCAGTTGATTAAATTGCTGGCTACCCAAATGAAGAAATCGTTCCTTACCTGGAACAAGGAATCCGTAGACGATCGGAAGATATTCAAAGACCTCGACGAATTGTCGGAAGGTCAGATCATCTTGGATGAAGAGGTACATAAGCTGGCGGAAAGCCGTGATATACTCGCTCGCAACAATACGAACAACAAGAAAAACTATTCACGTAAAGGCCGATGAGTTCATTTGTCATAGAAGGCGGTTACCGGTTGTCCGGTGAGATTGTTCCGCAGGGCGCAAAGAATGAAGCCTTGCAGGTCATTTGTGCAACATTGCTTACGCCGGAAAAAGTGACAATCCATAATGTACCGGATATCCTGGATGTGAATAACCTGATACAACTCCTGCGCGACATGCAGGTGAAGGTGGAGCATCCGGCTGCCGATACCTATACATTTCAGGCCGATGCTGTCGACTTGAACTATCTGGAAACGGACGAGTTTTTGCGTAAAAGCGGTTCCTTGCGCGGTTCGGTGATGATAGTCGGTCCTCTGGTTGCCCGTTTTGGCAAGGCTTTGATCCCTAAGCCGGGAGGCGATAAGATCGGACGCCGTCGTCTGGATACTCACTTTGTCGGTATTCAGAAGCTGGGGGCTTGCTTCAGTTATGATCCTGACCGCCAGCTCTACGAAATAGAGGCGAAGAAGCTGAAAGGCGCCTATATGCTGCTTGATGAAGCTTCAGTGACCGGTACGGCCAATATCTTGATGGCGGCCGTGCTTGCAGAAGGAAAAACAACGATTTATAATGCCGCTTGCGAACCTTATCTGCAACAACTTTCTTCCATGCTGAATCGTATGGGAGCCCGTATTTCGGGTGTCGGCTCCAATTTGCTGACAATAGAAGGGGTTGAGGCGTTGGGTGGCACTACACATACGATCTTGCCGGATATGATCGAAGTAGGCAGTTTTATCGGAATGGCTGCTATGACCGGTTCCGACATCACGATCAAAAATACAGGCTATGATATGTTGGGGATTATTCCCGATTCATTCCGTCGTCTGGGAATTACGGTCGAACAAATCGGTGACGATATCCATGTCCCGACACACGATTCTTATCAGATCGAGACGTTTATCGACGGCTCCATTATGACGATTGCCGATGCTCCCTGGCCGGGACTGACGCCGGACTTGCTGAGTGTCTTCCTCGTTGTGGCGACGCAGGCTGTCGGCAGTGTGCTGATCCATCAGAAGATGTTCGAAAGCCGTCTCTTCTTTGTCGACAAACTGATCGACATGGGAGCGCAGATCATTCTTTGCGATCCGCACAGGGCGACTGTGATTGGGTTGGGCAATCGTTTCAAACTGCGTGGTTCCAATATGGTTTCTCCGGATATTCGTGCCGGCATTGCTTTGCTGATTGCGGCGATGAGTGCCGAAGGTACCAGCCATATCCATAATATCGACCAGATAGACCGTGGATATCAGAATATTGACAAACGGTTGAACGGCATCGGGGCGCGTATTACCCGACTTTAAACATTCTTGTCATGATTAAGAAAGAAGACGTTTTCAAGATAGGACAGTTTGCCAAACCTCACGGCATAAAGGGGGAGATCGCGCTGGTTACAAACAGCGATGTTTTTGACGATTCGGACGATCCGTATATTATATGTGAGATGGATGGGATCCTGGTCCCTTTTTTCATCGAGGAGTATCGCTATAAGACGGATACCGTTATCCTTCTGAAGTTGAAGAATGTGGACGATGAGAAAGCGGCCCGTGAATTTTCCAACCGCGAAGTCTTTTATTCGCTCGATGAAGTGGACAGGGATGACTTGGTGGGAGATATGACATGGGATAGCTTTATCGGTTATCGGGTCATAGACGAACATCATGGCGAAATTGGCGAGATTACTGATGTCGACGAGTCAACCATCAATGTCCTTTTGCAGATCGACCATAACGGTGAAGAGCTGTTGTTGCCTGCCGCCGAGGAACTGATCTTGTCTGCCGATCATGAGAATAAGACGCTGGCCGTTTCCA
>ULUP01051210.1_pt1 | contig 11995 bp, 11 predicted proteins | sample 1958581 | NCBI WGS metagenome assembly ULUP01 (sample SAMEA4835763, study PRJEB28245) | human gut metagenome | biome: gut microbiome; material: fecal sample | place: Denmark | collected 2008 | reverse complement strand
CATTTTCAATCGATTACATAAGAATTAACAGAGTATTGATTCTTTATTGTCGATAATAAAAGCAGTGATGGTTATTATTATGGACTATGGGTTTCACCTAATGATATAAAAGATGGCTATAAGTTGCCTACTGATTTGGCAATTGGTAGCAAGTTTACAGGTGCTATCATTGGTGACTATAGTGAGGGTACAAGCGGAATACCTTATTTTGGATCTATACATAAAACGAAGAATATTGATGGAACGAATTATTCTACGACTTTCCATATAGATAATACTGGTGTGGCAAGTGCAGATGGAACAAAGCCGGCAGATTATCCTTTTAATGAAGTCAAAGATGTGTATACAATTGCAAATAATAATCCTGCCGATGGAAATACGGCAACAGCTTCGTATGGCAAGTATTTGAATACAATTATCAAAGTTCCAGGAACCATCAAGAAGGCAAGTGATAATAAAAATAATACGGAGTTTTATTTGGTACAGGATGAAAAGACTGGTACAAGTAAAGCTGATATGAATAACCGTATTTATTTCAATAGTTCGCAGTTGGAAGGTATTAATCTTGATGACTATGTAGGTACCAGCGGAACATTTGAAGGCATCTTGGTGAAGCGAAATGATAGTGAGTCTAAACTCATTGTACTGAAAGGCGATTTCTTTAAGGTAAACAAAATTTATCTTGATGAGAATGATGCTGAGGGTCGCGTAGAATACTTGGCTTCGCAGGGCGCTTTTGACGGTGAGGTAGATGTGTATGTGCATCGCACAAATTTGGTCAACAAGGCTGGTGCGTGGAATACAATCTGTCTGCCCTTCGACTTGACAAAAGAAGAATTTAAGACGGCTTTCGGCTGTGAACTTACTGCTCTTGCCAAACCTACGACAACAAGCGAAGAGACTGATCATCAGTGGGTTGGACAGGTGAGCGATAAAGGTGTACTTGCCTTTACCAAACTGGCAGATACTGAGCTTGCTATTAAGGCTGGCGTGCCTTATCTGATGCAGGCATCAGGCATGCAGACAGCTTGTTTAACGACCATTCAAGGTTCGGAGAACATGGAGCCAGAAACTCTTATGAAACAGGAGTTAACCTATTATGCATCTGTCGGAAAGAAAACAATCACCGTTAAGTCTCCTTATGAGGTGAAGGCTTCGTATAACGACAACATTGTGAACGGCGATTTCTATTATCGTGGATTGTATGGTCGTAAGAAATATATAGATGGTAGCGCTACAACTCTTATTGCCGACAACGGCAGCCAGAAATATCAGTACATCAGCACAGCTGTTGGCAATTATCTGAAATATCTGCCTAAAAATTCCACTCTTCAGTTCAATGGCATGCGTGCTTATTTCTATTTCCCCAACTGGAATGCGGCGAACAATAACGCAGCACAGGCTGCAAACAATAACACCAACGCCAAGATTCATGTGGCAGTGATGGCAGCTTCGACAACAGGCATCAGCAACATTTCGGCAGCGGAAGCCTCTAAGCAAGCCGAGGTTTACAATCTGAGCGGACAGCGTGTGGATGCTTCTTACAAGGGCATCGTGGTGCGCAACGGCAGAAAATATCTCCGTAAGTAAGAGTGTGCCGAGAATGCACATGAAGGGAAAATGATGTAAAAATAATAGTAAAAGGAGAAAAGAAAATGAAAAAGATATACAACAAGCCAACTATGATATTGGTGAAGATGGAAACAGAACATTTCATAGCCGCATCGCCTGGCGTTTATGACCAGAATCAAGTTCGTACAGACGGGAGTGGAAGTACTGGCACTCATGTGGGTGGAACTTCATCAGAAGGAGGAAGTGAAGATAACGGCAACGGCAGTGTTGCCGATATGGCAAAACCCTACAACCCCTGGACAGCATGGGATGAATAGAAGAGGGAATAACCCCTAAAACGAAGCCGGCTTCTATGGCAATCGCAAGTACTTTAAATCAACAACGAAAGTACTTGCGTTGCCACATGAAGTCTGCTTCGTTTTTTCTGCATGTTTTCTTTCTTACCGACATCAGACTTCATATGTTGGGGCATAATTGTTGCCTTAAAAATACTTATTTCTTTAAAAAGAATATATACTATTCTCAAAGAAAATTGTTATATTTGCAGGCAAAAACATAAAATCTGAATAACTTATGGCATCTATTATTTCTATTGTACCCATTGTGTTGCTCTTCGTCTTGATGCTCGGCTTCAAGATGGCAGGACATAAGAGCGCCTTGTTGACACTCGTAGTAACTGTATTGCTGGCTCTTTTCGCCGCCTCTCCACTGGGGATGATAGCCCCGGAACATGCGGGGGACAGCATCCTCGCCTTGACGGGATGGGCTGTGGTGGAAGGTCTGCTGAAGGCGGTGTTCCCGATCCTCATCATCATCCTGATGGCTATCTATAGCTATAATATATTGGTGGAAAGCAAGCAGATTGAGGTTATCAAGAAACAATTCACTTCGATTACCGACGACAAGGGATTGCTCGTGCTGTTGCTCGTCTGGGGATTCGGCGGATTGCTCGAAGGCATGGCTGGCTTCGGAACGGCGGTGGCGATTCCTGCTGCCATCCTCATCGGACTGGGATTCAAACCCATGTTCTCGGCTCTGGTGTCCTTGGTCGGCAACACGGTGGCAACGGGATTTGGTGCCGTCGGTGTGCCTGTCACCACGCTCTGCAATGAGGTGGCGGATAGCGGCTCGGCATCGGTGGCGCAGATTTGCGAGACATCGGCGTTCGCCATCATACAGTTGTCTCCACTCTTCATCATCCTGCCTTTCATCATCCTTACCCTTACCGACAGGCATAATCTCGTCAAGAACCTTGTCATATCCCTTTGGGTGGGAATGATTTCCGTGACGGTGCAGTTCGTCTGCGGCTATTATCTCGGTTCGGAGACTCCTGCCATCATTGGCTCTATCGCCGCCATCGTTGCCATTATCGTTTATGCCAAGGTGTTTGCGAGAAAGAGCAAGGTGCAGAAACAGGAGATCTTCACTTTCTCCGAGAGCTTCAAGGCGTGGAGCGTTTACCTCTTTATATTGGTGTTTATCTTGGTGTCGGGTGCGCTCTGTCCTCCAGTCAACGCCTTCCTGAAGACGCATTTGGTGAGTGCTGTTCATCTGCCGGTGCTGGGCAGTACCTTTAAGTTCGGTTGGATTTCGAATGCAGGGTTGATGCTCTTCCTGGGTGCTACAATCGGTGGATTGGTACAGGGGTTGAATTTCAAGCGACTGATGGTCATCTTGGCCCGAACCACGGTGAACTTGCGCAAGACGGTGGTTACCATCTGTTCGCTGATAGCCTTGGCGAGTGTGATGAACTATTCGGGTATGATAACTTCCATCGCCTCGGGCTTGGTGGCTGTGACGGGTGATTTCTATCCATTGGTAGCTCCGATGATTGGTGCCATCGGTACCTTCGTAACGGGTTCTGATACTTCATCCAATATTCTCTTCGCCAAGCTCCAGGCTCATGTTGCCAACCAGCTCGGTATGACGGGCACTGATACTTTCTTCGGGGTGGAGGGAAGTCAAAGCAACTGGCTTGTTGCCGCCAATACCACAGGTGCCACGGGTGGAAAGATGATCAGTCCGCAGAGCATCGCCATCGCCACTGCCTCATGCGACATGGAGGGTAAGGACGGCGAGATCCTCCGTTCCGCCATCCCATACGCCTTGTTGTATATCGTACTGGGTGGACTTATGGTTTACTTAGGATGCTGATCTCTTGCCCGTAAATGTTTTTTTTGAAAGAAAAGTGTCAAAGTATCATTTCTTGACTTTGAAACTTTTGTAATGCATTGATAGATAGATATATATAATAAATGAGACTTTTCGGATTTTGTTCCGAAAAGTCTCATAAAAGTATCATGGAAGTCTCATTTTAGGCTGATTTATCTTTTCTTTACCAGATACTTCATTCCATCGGCGAAACGCTTGTGGTTCAGTTGCGTCATGTTAGCCAATTTTCGTCCGAATCCCATCAAGCTGTTTACTTTCAGCGACGAACCTATCTGCTTTTTCAGAAAGTCGAAAATCTCGGCGGCCGTCATGTACTCACCTTCCTCCTCGTCGTCGGCAGGTTCGAAGTAGAGTCGGAAATACTGGTCTATCGGCTGAACCACCTCAAACTGGCAGTTGCTCTGCATGATGAGCTTCACCTGCTCGGCGTCGAAATAACACTTCTCGCCATTGCCCAACGCCACAAGCGCCTGGGCGAAAAGCTGCTGGTGGTTGGGGCGGACACTCACGTCGATGGGACCCGTCAACTCGATGCCGATGAAACGGCGGTTGCCGGATGGGTCGGTGAGGATGTCGTTCATGTTGCTCGTGGCGATGAAGGAGGCGAGGCGTGGAAACTCCATGACGTGACTTCCGTACGGCGGCTTGTATTTCAGCATAGGTAACTGGATAAGATTCTTCAGAAAACCCTGTTGCACCTGTGGTGAAATCTGGTTGAACTCGTCAAGATTGATGAGCATGAATTGTGCCATCGCCTGGTACACCTGTCGTTTCTCCGAGAGAATCAGGTTGTCGCTGTAACCCCATTGCAGTTCGGGCGGCAAGAGGCGGCGGCAGAATGTGCTCTTGTTGAAGCCCTGTTTGGAGATGAGGAGCGGAGCCACCGAGTTGCCGTACTGGCGATGCGTGTATCCACGCCATTGGTCCACCATGCCGAGAAACCACGTGTAAAACCAGTCTGCCCAGTATGGATTGTTGGTGGGCACGGTGCGGGCCAAGGCACGGATGTGGTCCTTGCCGTCCCACTTGTTGTGGCACAGATAGAGATACTCTTCTATCGGATTGTAATTCTTGATGTAGTCCGACTCCAGAAAATTCCTCACGTCCTTGATGCTCACCCTTAGTCCAGCCAACTGTACTTCGAGCGTCATTCTTTTCATCACCCTCGGCTCCACGGGTCGGTATCCGTACCATCCTTTCTCCTTCGGCTGGTATTCCACGTATTTCATTACCGAGTTGTATCTGAAATTGTATTGGTTTCTCAACAGCAGCATCATGCTTGCTATGTCGTTTTTCTCGTCCTTGCAGTCCATGTCCTCATTTCTTGCCTTTCCTTTCGCTTCGGAATCGGCTTGCTGGTCGGTGTCTTCCGTGCGGTAATGACAGTCTATCCTCATCGCCACCGCCTTGGCATTGTAATAAGGGTGGGCATCCAGCGTCATCATGAAACTGTTGTGCAGCGAAGGCTCGTTCGACATGGCAGAGGAAGCCTCGACGGAAGCAACCTGGGCGCCGATGGTGAGCGATGCCTTGACCACGGCTTGGTAGATGGGGTGGATCTGTTGGTAGGCGATGCGATAGAGCTGCTCCGCCTCAGACTCGGAAGTTGGCAGCTTGTCGTTCTGGTTGGTGAATTTTACCAGCACGATGACGCTCTTTCCGTCGGCACTTTCCAGTGCGGCAAAGGTGGAGGGCAGGATGGCGACCGAACGCTTCACGCCTTCCGTGCCGTCGGGGTCGGTGATGTTGTTGAACTTGAGGAGCAGGATGCCATTACAAACCTTCATCTTCAGGTTGCTGTTCTCGTCCTTCGCAAACTCGGCGGCAGGATAGATGTGCATCCATGTAGGCATGTCCTTGTAGAAACGGTAGTCTTCGTCGATGTAGGCGGCGTAGTCTCTGAATCGGGTTACGCTCTGCTTGCTGTCGTCCTTAGCGATGCGCTCCAGTAGTTTCTCCATCGTCTTTGTGCTGACGAGGAGTTGCTTCTTATTGTCGTTGTGTACGATTGTAATCTTCATGATGTTTTTTGGGGAAAGCTTGTTGGAAAATGAAAGTATAGTGCCCAAAAGTGGGCTTCCAGTTTGGGCACTTGTTGCCCACTGTGTTGGCAGTGTGTGCCCGAGGCTTGTTCAGTGTGTGCCCGAGGCTTGTTCAGTCGATGCCCGTCTGTCGGTCCGTAAGGGAACATGTGGTGGGCACGGAGAAACCATGGGTGGCAGGATTCTTCATCATATACTCGTGAAGTCGATTTCCTCGGCGAAGTACTCGAAATCCACATCCTTGTAACCGAAGCGAGCGAAGAGTTGCTTGATGTGTTCCTGCTGTTCGGGCACGAGTTTCAGTTGTCCCAGTTTATATCGGTAGTACTGTCCCTTGCTGCCGAGGTAGCTTCTCATCTCGGAGCGGAGCAGGGGAGCGTCCTTCACCTTCACCTCGGCAAAGAGCTTGTCGAATCCCCAGGCCATTTTCACGATACGCAGTGGGGCGAAGAACTCGCATTTTCCGTCTTTCAAGGCATTGGGGAAGATGGCATGGCCCCGCTTGGTGTCGTCGTTCTTGTAGAGCGAGGCGAGATAGTGGATACAGTTGTTTTTCATCGGACAAAGTTCGGTGAAGCAGTAGGTGATGATGCCTGGCACCTCGCCATACTCAAAAGCTTTTCTCAGCAGTTCTTTTTCGTCCATGTGTTATTGGGTATTAAGTTAATAATTGATTATCTTAATAACGTGGAAAATGGCAAAATGTTGCATCGAAAAAGATATTTTTTCGCCAAAAATGCGACTTCTATGATACTTTTATGATACTTCTATGATACTTCTCGTCATATTTCACGAAAAGTCTCATTGCCGGCAACTGCTAATATATCAATTAGATATAACGATGCTGAACATCAAAAATGATACTTTGATACATTTTTATAAAAAATAAATTATACGTACGTGTGGGCACGAACCATAATTAATTAAGCCGTCCTCATCTACTGGTAATTGTTTTATGTTCCTTAGTCGTATACATCTAAATTTCGACATCGGTTGTTGTTTTGATGCAATTTTCTTTATCTGGTCAATCTCATAGTCTGGCATAGGGAAATGTCTACGCCATTGCTCATTGAACATTTTCTTGATGCCACGGCTTACAGTATCAATCATGTTGAAATCTACCATAGCCCTACACAGACATTCATTGCGAAAATGCGTCTGAGGTTCTTCGTTCCTCAAAACATTCTCCAAAGTGCCAGGAATGAATGCGCCAGCATTGGAATAATATAAGTAGCCTGGATTCTCTACAAAGTTAATCTTTCAGGCAGCCGATAGGCACCACATATACTCCGTCTTCTCTGCGGTAAGCATAGTCGCCGACAGCTGTGAGTACCATCATAAAAGATGGGGATTTCATCTTGGTTGTGTCTATCTTGTCAGCAAGAGCAGTTAGCGTAGAGACTCCTTTTTCGATGGCTTGTGCACCACCCAGCTTAATTTCGATGAGACCGTATGAACCGTTGCGGAGATGGAGAACAGCATCACATTCCAAGCCGTTCTTGTCGCGATAATGATAGACGTTGCCATCTATGGCATCTGCATATACACGAAGATCACGAACGCATAAGGTCTCGAAGAGCAAGCCGAAAGTCTCCAAGTCGTTGATGAGGTCATCAGGACCAAGACCTAATGCTGCCACAGCAATAGATGGATCAACGAAATATCGGGTTTCAGCCGAACGGATGGCTGTCTTGCTGCGAAGGTTCGGATTCCAGGCAGGCATGTCCTCTATGACGAAGATTTTTTTGAGCGCACCGATGTAACTCTGAACAGTCTTGTCTGCCAGCGTCTCATCATCATTTTCCATCATGTCTTGTCGTATGGCTCCGATACTGACTTGTCCACCTTGTGAACGGGCGTATGAACGCAGAAGGAGCTTGGTTCGTTCGCAGTTTCTGCTGATTTCATCTACCCTTGAAATATCAGTCTTAACCACTGCATCGTAATAGTCGTATGCCTGTCGCAAGGCAGCTCTTGTGTTCTTGGTTGTAGCACTGGGCCATCCTCCTCTGCAGACGAGAAAGGCGATATCTTCCAGTTTCATTTTATTGAAACCTTCTTGGTTTACATTTCCTTTAAACAGTTCGCTGATACTTACTTCGCCTGTAGATTCTCCCGATTCCCATAATGACATAGGGCGCATGGTAATCCAAGCGAAACGTCCTGTACCCGTGTGATGTATTTTTTCAGATGATGTAGGCACTGCAGAACCAGTGAGGATAAACAAGCCTTCCTCACCTTGGTGGTCCACTTCAAATCGTATGGCATCCCAGATTTGCGGAATGATTTGCCATTCGTCAATGAGACGTGGCTTTTCTCCTTTCAGGAGCATTTTTATCTTTAAATTCGCCATTTCCAGATAGTTGTTTTGGTTGTCTGGGTCTGCCATGTATAGCACGCTTTTGGCCTTTTGTTCTGCTGTGGTTGTTTTTCCACACCATTTTGGTCCTTCTATCAATACAGCTCCAACTTCTTCTAATCTGTATTCCAATAGTTTATCTGCAATTCTTTTCTTGTATTTCTTCATGTCAAATCTCTTTTATTTCTGCTGCAAATATACGATGAAATCTTGGAATTACCAAATTTGGCTGCATATTTTTACCCAATTTGGCTGTGTTTTGTTACCCAATTTGGCTGTAATTTGTTACCTAATTTGGCGAAAAAAGACTGTCCTCATCTGAAAGGTTATATCAGATGAGGACAGTTACTGTTTTTTTTATCGACATGAAATCAGTTTACGCATGCCTTTTCTCGTAGGCCAGGCTGTGGTCGTGCTTGTCGATGTCGTGTTTCGACTTGCTCTTGATAACCAGCCAAACGCCTGAGAAGACGAGGAGGGCGGCAAGAGCCTGCGTGCCTTTGAAGACTGCCAGGCCTACGAGCACGCTGACAGAAACAGAGACCAAGGGCTGCACATAATTGTATACCGAAACCACTGTGGGTCGGAGTGTCTTCTGACCTATCATCATCAGGATGTAGCCCAGATAAGTGCCGAAGAAGATGACGTAGCCCGTTTCCCACCATGCTGATACTGGCACCTCAGCCCATGGGATGGAAGCCACATGAGAGGCGGAGAAAGGCAGGATCATGACCGATGCCCAGGTGAACATCCACTTGTTGATGGTGAAGAGCGAATACTTTCCCACCAAGGGCTTGAAGAGCGACAGATAGAGCGCAAACGACAGTTGTGCGGCCATGCAGAGTAAGTCGCCCCAGATGTTTCCCACCTTGGCATTTCCCGCCGTGGCACTTGTCATGATGATGAGCACGGCACCGCTGCAGCCTAAGAGTACGCCAGCCACCTTCTTCCAGGTGATGGGCTCGCGGAGGATGAGGAACGACAGAATCATGGCGAAGATAGGCATCGATGTAGTCATGATGCTCGAATTGCTGGGCGAGGTGATGCTCAGTCCGATGGTGTAGCAGCACTGGTTGAATACCAGTCCGAAGAGTCCTGCTCCAGCCAACTTGATGATGTCGGTTGTAGGGATGTGCTCCCTGCGGGTGAAGAGTGAAGTGAGCCAGAAGAGGATGGCTCCGCCCAGAACGCGGAATGATACCATGTCGATGCCCTCGATGCCGTGTGTCATGGCATCCTTGCCTACAGGTGCCATCAGTCCCCAGAATGCGCCCGATCCAAAGAGACACAAGTGGGCTAAAAGTGGTTTGTTGTTACCCATTTTACCTTATTTAATATAAAAAATCGATGCAAAGGTACAAAATTTCGGTTAAAATGATTATATTTGCCCTAAGTTTTAGAGTTAAAGTAGATAAAAGTATAAACCTATGCAGAAATATGCCGATTATATCAAGCAGATAGAGATAGACTCTCTATGGAGTGGTACCAAGCACATACTTTGGAACCTCGACCGCAGGGTGAACATCCTGAGCGGTGTGAACGGAGTGGGAAAGAGCACCATTCTCAACAAGGTAGTGAAAGGCCTGAGTGCCGGGGGCGAGTTTCCAAGCCATCTGCTCAAGGGTGTTCATCTGAAGGTGGAGCCCGAGGAGGCTAAGTGGATTCGGTTTGACGTGATTCGTTCGGTCGACCGTCCGTTGCTCAACTCTGAGATGATCAGCAAGGTGGATCTTACGCTTGTCACCGAGCTCGACTGGCAGCTCTTCCAGTTGCAGCGCAAGTATCTCGACTATCAGGTGAACATCGGCAACCGTATCATTGCTGTGCTGCAGAGTGGCGAACCCGATGCTGCCCAGAAGGCTCAGGCGCTCAGCGAGCCCAAGAGGATGTTTCAGGACATCGTGGACGACCTGTTCCGCGAGACGGGCAAGACCATCATCCGCACTGCCAACGAGATCAAGTTCAACCAGATCGGCGAGGTGCTGCAGCCTTATCAGCTGTCGGCAGGCGAGAAGCAGATGCTTGCCATTCTGCTCACTGTGCTGGTGGAAGACAATCAGTCCTATGTGCTCTTCATGGACGAGCCTGAGATCAGTCTGCACTTTGAATGGCAGAAGCAGCTTATCTCCTTGGTGCTGAAGTTGAACCCCAACATTCAGATTATCATGACAACCCACAGTCCTGCTGTGGTCATGGACGGCTGGACCGACCGTGTGACAGAGGTGAACGACATAACGATTAAGTGATGTTTTAGTGTTTAATGTTTAGTGTTTAATTGTTCTGCTTATGGCTAAACGTTTAACCGATAATATCAATTCGCAATACTTCGAGGCCATCAACAAGATGACTCCGAAGAAAGCCCGGCGCAGAATAGTAGTCTACGTCGAGAGCTACGACGATGTGTTCTTCTGGCGCTCGGTGCTTGGCCGTTATGAGGACGACAAACTAACTTTCGATATCATGCTGCCTTCGCGCAACCAGCATCTCGACAGGGGCAAGAAGGCTGCCATCTCCAATATGCTCAAGGGCGTGGGCAGAGACATGATAGCCTGTGTGGATGCCGACTATGACTATATTCTGCAAGGCGCTACGGAGATGTCGAGACAGATGTTGGAGAATCCCTACATCTTTCATACTTATGCCTACGCGATAGAAAACTTCCAGTGTTATGCCAAGGGACTGCACGAGACCTGTGTGATGGTGACGCTCAACGACCATCGCATTTTCAACTTTGAGCGCTTCCTGCAGTCTTATTCCCAAACCATCTGGCCTCTCTTTGTATGGCATGTTGTCTTTCTGCAGCGCCGCAAGATGACGATGCACTTCGATATGTGCGAGTTCAACAAGGTGGTGGTGCTTCCCTCAGTACGCATTCAGAATCCGAAGTGGGCGATAGAGTATCTGAGCAAGAAGGTGAGGGCGAAGATGTTCCAGCTGGAGCGCCGTTTCCCCAAACTCAAGGATGCCTTGCCTGAGACGGAGCGGATGTTGCGCGACTTGGGAATCAACGACAACAATACTTATCTTTACATCCAGGGGCATCATCTTTTCGACCTGGTAGTGAGTCCGGTGGTGCAGACGGTGTGCGACATTCTGCGCAATGAGCAGGAGAACGACATCCGCGACCGTGCTGTTCACAGCGAACAGGCACGCACCGAAATAGCTTGCTACGAGAACAGCCTCGGCAAGGTGAAGATGATGATGAAGAAAAATACCTACTATCAGTTCTCTCCGGAATTCCAGAAGATCCTGGCGGACGTGGAAAGATATTTGGAAAAATTGATATGAAGAAGATAGCTAATATCGGTAGATGTTTACTGAATCAGGGCGAACGCATTTTGATGCGTCCGCCCTGGCTATATTGTCAACGACATATATTGCTTCTTCGACCGACTTCTGATGCTTGTTTCAAAAACTTCTATCCTTTATTCGAAGAGGCTAAATATGGCTTGGATGATCCAGCCTATAATCATAAAGACAATTTGGAGGAGACTAATAATGATAAAGCCTCCAAGAATGATTATAATGAAACCTATTAAAAACCAAAACATGTCTTGTCTTATTTGTATGGTTAACGATATTTGTTCGCCTTATACATTCGCTGTATCTCACATTGCTTTTTGATGTAGTCGGAAAATAATTCCATTTCGGCAGAGACTTCCTGGATTTTCTTCATGATGTTGTGTTCGAAGTTGTCTTGGAAGTTGTCGTAGTTGTCATCATTCCATACACTGTTTACAGTTTGGAGCTGCTGCCCCAGTCGGGAGAAAATCTCTAATGTTTGTGCGCTCACGTTGGCGATGTTCTTACCGAATTGTTCAACCATGTCAATGTTGAGCATAGAACTGTA
>ULUP01043595.1_pt1 | contig 12138 bp, 8 predicted proteins | sample 1958581 | NCBI WGS metagenome assembly ULUP01 (sample SAMEA4835763, study PRJEB28245) | human gut metagenome | biome: gut microbiome; material: fecal sample | place: Denmark | collected 2008 | reverse complement strand
CCATCTGAGCTACGTCCCCGTAAACTTGCTTATCAATAATATCAAATATTTTTTATTTTGTAAAGAGTTTTACTAAGGTTTTCTCGGTTTTTTTTAAAATAAAATTACGGCAAAAATAAAAACCTTCGACCGTTTTTACGTTTTTCCGAAGGTTTTTATCTTCTTTTGTCTTTTAAACGGTTTAATAGGTTTCTCCGTTCGTAAGCGCAAGTTTTCCGTTCGTTATGCACGGGGATATGATAAGCCAGATCGACGCAAGCGCGATTGCCGAATATACGATTATCGCTCCCATCGCTCTCGCTCCGCCGAAAATCAGAGATACGAGATTAAAGTTGAATATTCCGTATAAACCCCAATTTACCGCGCCTAAAATAACGAGTACGTAGGCTATGATATTTGCTATCTTCATATTTTTCCCTCCCGTATCATTATGCGTAGGTAGCCGAAATTTATTCTTTTTCCTTTTTCGATACAAAAATCTTCGTCTCTTCGTCAGTCATATACCGCCATTCGCCGAGGGCAAGGTCGTCAGCCCGTATTCCGCCGAAACTGTCTCGCCGCAAGAAAGTTATTTTGTTACCCCTCGCCCCGAAAAGCCTCTTAATTTCGTGGTATTTTCCTTCCGTCAACGTAATTACGCCGCTTTTCTCGCTCTTTCTTTCAACCTTGCACGGCTTCGTCGCGTATCCGTCCCGAAGCGTAAGTCCGCCCTCTATCGCTTTTCTGTCCTCTTCGTCGTATTCGTCCGCCGTCTCGAAATAGTATTCCTTTTCGACGTGTTTTTTTGGCGATAACGCCGCGTGGGCGGACTCTCCGTCGTCCGTAATCACGACAAGTCCGATCGTGTCTTTATCGAGTCTGCCGCAAGGGAATAAATTACGTTTTTGTAAACTATCGGGCAGTAGGTCGATTACCGTTTTATCTCGTCCGTCCTCTGTTGCGCTTACAACGCCGAACGGCTTGTTTAAGAGTATATAGACGTACTTTTCGTATCTAATCGGCTTTTTATCGAGCGTTATTTCGTCCTTTTCGGGGTCGATTTTCAAGTCGCCTTTTTTAACGATTTCGCCGTTCACGGCTATTCGTCCCTTTTTTAAATATTCGCCGCATTCGCTTCTCGAAAGTATTTTTTGCGAGGAAAAATATTTATCTAATCTCATAGTTCGATTTTAACACAAATTATATATTATGTAAAGAAATTTTTAATCTCTCCGTCGTTGCTTTATTTTTAAAAATGTAGTATAATTGACGAAAACGAATAAAACGAGACAGAGTATGAGACAAAAGAGCAATAAGCCGAAGTTTTTTGCGGACAAAGAAAAAGACGGTGCGAAAAGCAAGGCGAAGAACTATTTTTACAACAGAAAAGGACTTTCCGAGGATGGCGTAAAGGCTATGAAAATCCGAAACGCCGCTAAGAAAACAGTCGGCGAAAAGGCGAAAGAACAGATAAAATGCGTTGCCGACGGCGAATATATCCTGACGCCCACGTCTTACGACGATAATTTCAAGGGCGTTATGAAGAGCGATACGGCGGAATTCGTCATAGGCGGGGCAATCGTCGGAGAGAAGGAACGCGTTTCGGTAAGGCGTAAAAAAGGCAATACGTGTTACGCCGATTTCGTGAGTTCGGAAACGCCTTCGCAATTTAGAAGAGAGGTTAAGTGTAAGAATTTTCTTTCCTGCGGCAACTGCGCGTTTTTGCACTTAAACTACGACGAACAACTGAAATTGAAGAAAAACGTCGTGAAAGAGGCTGTCGAACCATATTATATGAAAACTGCCGACGTGGTCTCGCTCGGCGAGTTTGCGTACAGAAACAAGGCTCATCTCGCCTTCGCGGAGGAAAACAGGAAACTGATACTCGGTTTTTTCGACGACGTTACCCGTACCGTGATACCCACTCCGAAATGCCTTCTTCACGGCGAATGGTTTTCGGTCGCTTCGAAGATTATTCTCGGGTGGGCGAGAGAGCATAGTTTTCACGCGTACAATCCGAGAACGGGTAAAGGGCTTCTGAGATTTGCTCTTCTTCGTCATCTCGAAGGCTGTCTTATGTTGACTCTCGTCGTAAACGGCGGCAGATTATCGGGGACGGACGGGCTTTATGAAAAACTGTGCGAGAAATTCGACAAAATATCGCTTTACACTTGCGAAAACAAAACGGCCGGGTCGGGCGTTCTCACGGGTAAAATAAGGCTTGTTGCAGGCGAAGAACGTTTAAACGGCGAGATGCTCGGGATAAAATTCGGACTTTCTCCCGACTCGTTTTTTCAGGTCAACGAGCGTATGGCTGAGCGGATATACTCGGACGTTTTGGAGATTATAAGCGAATCCGAGGCGAAAAACGTTGTCGATTGTTTCAGCGGAATAGGTATAACTACCGCGCTTTTTTCAAGGAGCGGAAAGAGGGTCGTAAGCATAGAAATTGCGCCGTCCGCAGTTCGCGATGCTAAGAAAATAGGGGCGTTAAACGACTTATCGGCGGGTATTTCATATTTATGCGGCGACGTCGGCAGAAAACTTGCGGAAATAAAGAACGTAGAAAATTCGGTGTTTTTCGTTGATCCGCCGCGTAGCGGACTCGGTGAAAAGACCGTTCTTACCATTACGAATTTTTCTCCTAAGGAAGTCGTGTATTTGTCTTGCGGCCCCAAGGCTTTAAAAGAAGACGTAAAGACTTTCATTGACAACGGGTATAAAATCGTATCGGTCACGCCGTACGATCTTTTCCCGCAGACCTCGCATATAGAGACGTTGGTGGTATTATCCCACAAAAAACCTGATTCTCATCTTGAAGTGAAAATCGATTTTGACAACACCTCGCTTGATAAAATGGCAATTTCGAAGCGAGCGGAAAAGAGAAAACCGCAAGAAAAGACGACATATAAAAAGATTCAGGAATGGATTGAAGAGAATTACGGTTTCAAGGTGCATACGGCATATGTTGCTGAAGTAAAGCGTGAACTCGGCTTGCCGATGTACGATGCTCCGAACGCGGTAGAAGAATTGAAACGCCCGCGTCAACACCCGACGGAACAAATGACTACAGCCATAAAAGCAGCACTGAAACATTTTGAAATCATATAAAAACATTTAAGGTCGAAGAGAGAATCTTCGGCTTTTTTTGTTATCTAAGCAAAATATTTATTGGTAGAGTTTACGAAACTACGATTTTTTGCCTGTGCAAAACTTGCACTCTTGTGTGCAAACTCTGATTTTTGTATGCAAACTCACGATTTTGTGTGCAAACTCGCATTTTGTCGATTATTTTTTGCCGTTTTTATTGAATTGCTATTGATTTTTTGAATAAAACCTGTTATAATATTATCAACGATAGTCAAAAGGTGGAATAAATGCAAGCCGAAACTCTTAAAAAACTTATAAATGACGTTATTACAAAAAAAGCGGAATCTCAAACTATTGAAATCAAAAGTGCCGAACATGGCTGTCCTACCCGTTTGTTTGATACACTTTCGTCGTTTTCAAACCAGGACGACGGCGGTATAATTATTTTCGGTATAGATGAAAAAGACAATTTCGCTATTAAAGGAGTTTATGACGCTCAGGATTTGCAAAAAAAGGTAACCGAACAATGCAAACAAATGGAGCCTGCAGTCAGAGCGTTGTTTACTATGTGTGAAATCGGGGAGAAGATACTTGTGTCTGCCGAAATCCCCGGAGTAGACGTTTCCGATCGCCCTGTTTTTTACAAAGGCGTGGGGAGAATTAAGGGATCGTATATTCGCGTCGGTGAATCTGACGAACCGATGAGTGAATATGAGATTTATAGCTACGAGGCTTTTCGTAAAAGAATCCGAGACGATATCAGAATTGTAGAAGGTGCTAAAATTCAACTTTTCGACGAAAAAAGAATGGCTGAATATTTGTCACGGGTTAAAAGTGAACGAAGAAATCTTGCGGATAACGTGTCGGACGATGAAATTCTTGAATTAATGGGTGTAACAAGCGATGGAACACCGACACTTGCGGGGCTTATTACTTTTTCTAAATATCCGCAAACATATTTCCCTCAACTTTGTATCACTGCCGTAGCCTTACCCGGAACGGAAATGGGAGAAACGGGAACGGACGGAGAACGCTTTATCGATAATAAACGCATTACGGGAGCAATTCCAGATATGCTTGAAGAGGCGGTTGAATTCGTGAGAACAAACAGTCGGACGAAAACTATAATAGACGATAACGGCAAGAGAGTAGATAAAAACGAATACCCGATTAAAGCTGTTCGTGAAGCGATATTAAACGCGCTCGTTCATCGTGATTATAGTATCTATACAGAAAATACTCCTATTCGTATAGAAATGTATCGCGATCGTATGGAAGTGACTAATAGCGGCGGATTGTATGGTAAAATCAGTATAGACGCTTTGGGAAAAGTTCACCCTGAAACGAGAAACGCCGCTTTGGCGAATATGCTCGAACTACTGAATATTACAGAAAACAGATATTCGGGTATTCCGACAATGCGCAGAGAATTTTTGAATGCGAGCTTGCCTGCGCCTAATTTTTCGGTAATACACGGCGAATTTAAGGTTGTAATGAGAAACGGATATCTGAATAATTCCGATTCCATAGAGGATTCAATTCTTAATTTCTGTGAAATTCCCCGTTCGAGAGCCGAATTGATTGAATTTACGGGAAAATCCAGAAATTACGTTTTGAAGCAATTGATTGCTCCGCTCGTCGAATGCGGTAAATTAAAATTAACCATGCCGGATAAACCTAAAAGTTCAAATCAAAAATATGTTAAAGCATAAGTGTATTTTAATATTTTATAATGTTAGACTTGCAGCTTTATGAGGAAAAAATAAGATGATAGACCAACCAAGATGGAAAGTTGTTGAATATTCAAGAAGCAAAATTATAAATGCTGGCAGGGTGATACGACAAGATAATAAGGATTCTGTTGAATACAGAGAAGCTATAAGTATTGTTGATAATTGGAGAGCAGCTCATTCTTTTCCGCTTCATATTATTTATATGCATTTGAGACGTATATGTATTGGTAGTGATGTTATTGTAGCTGAAAGGCTTAAAAGATTGGATTCTATAGTTAAAAAAATCATCAGGGAGAAGAGTATGAATCTTTGGACTATGCAGGATTTAGGTGGCTGCAGAGTTATAGTTCAAAGTATTTCAGACGTGTACTCATATGCCTTAAAATACGAAAATTCCAGAAAACGTCATATTAAAAAAAAGGAATATGATTATATAAAAAACCCAAAAATATCAGGTTATAGAAGCTTACATGTTGTATATGAATATCATAGTGATAGAGTAGACACATATAATCAAAATATGTTGATAGAGATACAATACAGAACACATTTACAGCACTTATGGGCTACTGCTGTGGAAGCAATGGGGCTTTTTACAAAAAATTCAATAAAATCAGGTAACGGCTCAGATGAGGTAAAAAGGTTTTTTGTGTTAATTTCCGCATTATTTGCGTATACAGAAAAACAACCGCTTCCACCCAATGTTAGTGATAATATAAACAATATTGTAACAGAGTTACAACTAATAGATTCAAAATGTAATTATCTTGCTTTTTTAAGTGGCATACGAATTGCCGTTGAATATAAAAAAGAGATTAAAAATGATGACGGGTATTGCATTTTGATATTAAATTATGCAACTCGCAGACTTCAGATAAAACAATTTAAATCAAGTGAAGTTGACGATGCTAATAAGGTATATAGTGCGATAGAAAATATGCGGTCTAGCCTAAAAATAGATGCCGTTCTAGTCAGAGTAACCTCTTTTAAGGAATTAAAGAAAGCATATCCAAATTACTTTAACGACATTGGGGAGTTTGTTGATAAGGTAAAGGCGTATTTTTAATTTTTGCCCGCAAACTTCCGATATAAAAAAATATCGGAACATAACGATTCAAGGAGGAGTAAATGAGCATTTTAGATAAAAAGCAAATGACCGAAGAAGATATAAAATTAAATTTCATCACACCGGCGATAAAGGCAAAAGGCTGGGACGGCAAAATTACGATGGAAACAAAAATTACCGATGGACGAATCAATCTGAAAGGTAATATCGCATCCAGAGAAGCGCCGAAAAAAGCCGATTACATTTTGTATCTTAATAGTGCAAACCCGCTTGCCGTGGTGGAAGCAAAGGATAATAACCACAGCATTTCTTTCGGTATGCAACAGGCAAAATTATATGCTGAAATGCTCGACGTAAAATTTGCTTACAGTTCTAATGGCGAAGGTTTTCAGGAATTTGATTTTTTAACCGGTGTTGAAAGAGAAATTTCTCTTGAAGAATTTCCTACTCCCGACGAATTATACGCAAGATACAATGCCGAAATAAACGACGGTAGCGGGTTGTCAAAGACGGAATTGTCCTTTATCAATCAACCGTTTTATACAAGTCAGACGACATATCCTCCGAGATATTACCAAAGAAACGCCGTAAACCGCACATTGGACGCAATCGCAAAAGGCAAAAATCGCCTGTTGCTCGTTATGGCTACCGGCACAGGTAAAACATACACCGCTTTTCAGATTGTATATCGTCTTTTGCAAACGGGCGCGAAACAAAAAATCCTTTATCTTGCTGATAGAAACAATCTTATCGACCAGACAATCGGCGGCGATTTCAAACCGTTGGAAAAAGTAATACATAAAATCAATTTTCTTAAGGACGACCGCACGACAATAGCATCGTATCAGGTCTACTTTTCGCTGTATCAGCAACTCGCAGGCAACAAAAAAGAAGATGATGACGAAAGCGACGAAGAAGTGCTTGCAAGGTACAGCAGACTTTTTGATAAAGACTTCTTCGATTTGATTATCGTTGACGAGTGTCATCGCGGCTCGGCAAAAGAAAACAGCCGTTGGCGTAAAATTTTGGAATACTTTTCTTCTGCCACACAAATCGGTATGACCGCTACGCCGAAAGAAACGCAGTCGATTTCCAACATCGACTATTTTGGCGAGCCTGTTTATATTTATAGCCTTAAAGAAGGCATCGCCGACGGATTTCTTGCCCCATTCAAGGTTATCAACGTAAAATCCGATATCGGCGACGGTTGGAGACCGAGAAAAGGACAAGTCGATATTTACGGCTATGAAATAGAAGACCGCATTTACAACAACAGTGATTTTGACTATAAAATTATTATTCAGGACAGAATCGATATGGTTGCGCGAGAAGTTACGAATTATCTCAAAGCAACCGACCGTATGGCGAAGACTATCGTTTTCTGTGCCACCGAAGATGCCGCCGAGCGTATGCGCGTTGCTCTCACAAATTGCAATGCCGATATGATTGCAAAAAATTCCGATTATGTAGTGCGTATTACGGGCAGCGACGATTACGGCAAAAGCAAACTGGACTATTTTATCTCTGTTTCCGCAAAATATCCCGTAATTGCGACGACTTCAAAATTGCTTTCGACCGGCGCCGACTGTAAAATGGTAAAGTTGATTGTTTTAGACGAAATGATTAACTCTATGACGGAATTCAAGCAAATTATCGGTCGCGGTACACGAATCAGGGAGCAAGACGGAAAGACGCATTTTATGATAATGGACTTCCGCGGCGTTACAAGACTGTTTGCCGATCCCGATTGGGACGGTCCTGTGGAACAAGATGAAAATTTTGTACACGTTACTCCATCTGATCCGCCGGGCGGAACAGTAATAGATACTCCGCCGACTCCGCCTATACCGCCAAAACATAAATGGGTTGTCGATAATCGCGGTTGCCGAGTTCAGGTCTTGCAAAAAGTCGTGTCCATTTACGACGTAGACGGAAAACTGTTGCGACAGGAAAGCATTATCGACTACACCAAAGCAAATATTTTCGGCGAATTTGCAACGTTAAGCGATTTCATTTCGTCGTGGAGCGCGGAAGAAAAGAAAGAAAAAATTTACGAGTTATTCTTGCAAAAAGGCATTGACCTTGATCAAGTAAAAGCGGACGAAAATATGTCCGACGTTGATGATTTCGATTTTATTTGCCACGTTGCTTACAATCAAAAGCCGCTCACAAGGAAAGAACGTGCCGAAAACGTTAAAAAACGCAATGTTTTCGGTAAATATGGCGAAGTAGCGCGAGAAGTTCTGAATGCGCTTCTCGATAAGTATGCCGACAGCAGTATATACGAAATCGAAGATACCGACGTGCTGAAACTCGATCCTTTCACTAAGTTCGGTAAACCTTCAAAAATCGCTCAACTTTTCGGTGGCAAAGAAGGTTATCTCGAAGCAGTCAGACTATTAAAACAAGAAATTTACAAGGCGGTAGCATAACAAATGAGTAACGTATCTGGATTTGTCAAAAGAGTAAGAGATATTATGCGCAATGACGCGGGTATCAACGGCGACGCGCAAAGAATAGAGCAAATTGCTTGGATGCTGTTTTTAAAAGTTTATGACAGCAAAGAAAACGACTGGGAAATGGACGAAGATAATTATGAATCCATTATTCCCGATCAATGCCGTTGGCGTAATTGGGCACACGACGAAAGCGGAAAAGGTTTAACCGGCGATGCGCTCCTTGATTTCGTCAATAATAAATTATTCCCCGTGTTAAAGGGCAAAGACGTCAAAAATTCAGACGGCGAAGTCATTATAAAAGGCATCGAAATATCAACCGATACCCCGATAAAGAAAGCAATCGTAAGAACTACCTTTGAAGATGCGAACAACTATATGAAGGACGGTGTTTTACTCCGTCAGGTCATCAGCGTTATCGACGAATTGGATTTGAGCGATTATAACGAGAGCCACGCTTTCGGAGAAATTTACGAAACGATTTTGCGTGAATTGCAAAGCGCAGGTGCTTCGGGTGAATTTTACACTCCTCGTGCCGTTACAGATTTTATGGCAAAAATGATAAATCCGCAAATCGGCGAACACGTTGCGGACTTTGCTTGCGGCACAGGCGGATTTTTAACCAGTTGGCTGAAAGAATTGGACAAAAAGAAAACTTCTACCGATGACGTAGAAGCCTATGAAAATTCCGTTTACGGTATCGAAAAGAAACAGTTTCCGTATATGCTTTGTGTAACAAATCTTTTGTTGCACGATATCAATATGCCAAGAATCTACCATGATAATTCACTTCTAAGAGATGTTTTGGATTATACAGATAAGGATAAGTTTGAAGTAATTCTTATGAATCCCCCTTATGGTGGAAATGAAAAAGCGGACGTAAAAAATCACTTTCCGTCCGATTTGGCAAGCAGTGAAACGGCTGATTTGTTTATGTCCGTCATTATGTATCGCTTGAAAGATAACGGACGGGCGGCGGTTATCCTTCCCGACGGATTTTTGTTTGGTACGGATAACGCAAAAGTCGCAATCAAAAAGAAACTGCTGTCGGAATTTAATCTCCATACGGTAATTCGTATGCCGCACAGCGTTTTTGCGCCGTACACATCTATTACTACGAATATTTTATTCTTCGATAAAACCGGCGGAACGAAGGAAACGTGGTTCTATCGCCTTGATATGCCCGAAGGTTATAAAAACTTTTCTAAAACCAAACCTATGAAGTTGGAACACTTCCAGCCTGCTATGGATTGGTGGAACAACCGTGAAGAAATCATCTTTGACGACGCGCCCAAAGCAAAGAAATACACTTTGCAAGAAATCGAAGATAATAATTATAATATCGACCTTTGCGGTTATCCGCACGAAGAAGAAGAAATTCTCGCTCCGCAAGACTTAATCAATAATTACCGTGAAAAGCGTGCCAGTTTGGATGCTGATATTGATAGAGTTCTCGGTGAAATTATGGCGCTTTTGGGTGGTAAAAATGAAGGCTGAACAATTAAGAAAATCCATACTTCAATTAGCGATTCAAGGTAAACTCGTTCCGCAAGATCCTGCCGACGAGCCTGCCTCCGTTTTGCTTGAACGTATCCGCGCTGAAAAGCAACGACTGATAAAAGAAGGTAAAATCAAAAAAGATAAAGGCGATTCCGTCATCTTCAAAGGTGATGATAATTGCTATTATGAGAAGACGGGTTCGGAAGTCAAAAATATTACCGATGAAATACCTTTTGATATACCTGATACTTGGTGTTGGGTAAGGTTTCAGCACATTGTGAATTTTTCACTTGGAAAAACCCCAGACAGACATACAGACAAATATTGGAATAATGGTGTTTATCCTTGGTTTTCTATTGCTGATATGCAGGACAAGAAAATTATTGTAACAGCCAAAGAAAAAATAAGCACTATCGCCTTGAGTGAAAAGTTTAATAATATATTTTCGCCAAAAGGAACGTTGCTGATGAGTTTCAAACTAACAGTCGGACGTACTTCTATATTAGGGGTTGATGCTGTCCATAATGAAGCCATCATTTCTATTTTCCCCTATGTGAGCAAGAATAATATTACAAGAGATTATTTAATGAACACTCTTGGATTATTAGTAGACTATGTTGAACAAACTGACGCCATTAAAGGTTCTACATTAAATTCCAATAAATTGCAAAAAATGTTTGTTCCATTTCCTCCGCTTGCAGAACAAGAACGAATTGTATCCGAGATTGAAAAGTTTGAGCCGTTGATTGCCGAATATGATAAACTTGAACAACAGGCAACGAAACTTGACGGCGAAATTTACGATAAACTCAAAAAATCTATTCTGCAATACGCCATTCAAGGCAAGCTCGTTCCACAGGACAGCAACGACGAACCCACGGCGGTATTGCTCGAACGCATTCGTGCCGAGAAAAAGGCTCAACTCGGTAAGAAATATGTCGAAAGTTATATCTATAAAGGTGATGATAACTGTTATTACGAACATATAAACGGAAAAGATGTTGATATTAACGAAGAAATCCCATACGATTTGCCTACAGGCTGGGCTTGGAGTCGTTTGGATAACCTGGCTATTTATAAAAAAGGTCCGTTTGGTAGCAGTTTAACAAAGGAAATGTTTGTTCCGAAGTCAAATACAAGCATTAAAGTATATGAACAGAAGAATGCTATATATAAAAACTGCACTTTGGGTAATTATTACATAAGTGCTAGCAAGTATGAAACAATGAAATCTTTTGAGGTTTTTCCGAAAGATATAATCGTGAGTTGTGCCGGCACTATTGGCGAAACATATGTCTTGCCAAATAATGCACCGAAGGGAATAATCAATCAAGCCCTAATGAAAATCAAATTATTTAATCAAGAAATCCTCGATTTTTATTTAATATATTTCGATTATATTTTAAAGAATCAGGCAAAAAGGAATAGTAAAGGATCTGCAATAAAAAACATTCCACCTTTTGAAATTCTTAAACGTATGCTTATGCCAATTCCGCCGCTTGCCGAACAAAAACGAATCGTAGAAAAAATCGACGAAATATTTGCTAAACTATAAGTTAAAGCCCCTCGATTTCGAGGGGTTTCGTCGTTACCACGTTACAATTTTATCTACAATTTCTTGCTGTTCGCTTGCGGTTTTTCGCAGGTAAATACGGGTTGTTTCAATACTTTCGTGTCCCATAAGGTCGGCGAGCAAAGATATATCATTAAACTTTTCAAGAAAATTCTTTGCAAAACGATGCCTGAAAGAGTGTGGATATACCACTTTTGGGTTCAGCCCGTATTTAATTGCATAATTTTTAAGTTGCTGCGAAATTCCGCGCACGGTGATTCGTTCCCCAAACCTGTTCAAAAACAGGTATCCGCTTGCAAAGCCTTTTTCTTTCAGCCACGCTTCCGTTTCAACTTTAAGTTTTTTCGGTATGTAAAGCCGCCGAAGTTTGCCGCCTTTGGAATATAAATCGAAATAACCCTTAAAAACATGTTCCACCTTGATTTGTATCAATTCGCTTACACGCGCTCCCGTTGCCGCAAGGTAGCGCACAACAAAATACCATTCCCAATTACCGTCTTTTTTAAGACTGTTTTTCAAAAACTTGTAATCGGCATCGCTGATAACGTTTTCTAAAAAGTTTTTTTGTTGAATTTTAACCGCTGACAGACGCAACTTGTCTTTTTTGATAAATTCAAGGTACTTATTTATCGCTTGAATACGCAAATTTACGGTTTTGGGCTTATATGTTTCCATAAGATAACCCTTAAAAGCCAATAGGTTTTGCTTGGTGATTTCGCCCGAAAGCTGATTATACATTCG
>ULUP01029495.1_pt1 | contig 12311 bp, 14 predicted proteins | sample 1958581 | NCBI WGS metagenome assembly ULUP01 (sample SAMEA4835763, study PRJEB28245) | human gut metagenome | biome: gut microbiome; material: fecal sample | place: Denmark | collected 2008 | reverse complement strand
CCCACGAGATGCGTGTTCATACGGATGAGCGCCAGACGGATACTGGTAGGATAAACGTCGTTGGTACTCTGTCCGCAGTTACAATGGTCGTTGGGTGAGCAATACTGGTAGTCGCCCTTCTCGTGACCCATGATTTCGAGTGCACGGTTGGCGATCACCTCGTTGGCGTTCATGTTGACTGATGTACCTGCACCACCCTGTACCATATCTATAGGGAAGTTCTCATGCCATTTGCCCTCAATGATTTCTCGGCAGGCCTGAGCGATGGCACCCGAGATCTCATCGTTGATCACGCCCAAGGAATGATTGGTCTCAATGGCAGCCAGCTTCACGAAAGCGATAGCGATAATGAAGTCTGGATTGTCGACCATAGTCTTGCGAGAGATGTGGTAGTTGTTGATACCACGCTGTGTCTGCACACCATAAAGAGCTTCTGCTGGAACCTTGAGTTCACCCAGAAGGTCGGACTCTACTCTGTATTTCTTTTCTTCAACCATAATACTATTTATTAAGCGTTAATATTTTTATTTCTTTTTCTCGCTGCAAAAGTACTGCTTTCTTTCCACATCGTCTTTATAAAAAGAGAACGATTATTTGTAAAAAACAAACAATCGTGTAGTTAGGGAGTTAAAAGAGGAGTTTTCAGGAGTTAAGGAGATAATGGAATTAAAGAGTTAAGACAACAGCCTTAAAGGTCTAAGAATCAAGATATTAGAGGCGATAAGGAGTTAAAGGAAACAAGCCCTTTGCTCCACATAGCATTCGGAGATAATTTCGTGGCGTTCGGTGTGAGATTTCTCTGAGCGAGCGTGAGAAACATGGCATTCGGTGTGAGATTTCTCTGAGCGAGCGTGAGAAACGCAGCATTCGGTGTGAGAGGAGATTATGCCAACATGCGCTTCATATAGCCCCGCACTTCCTTTCGTGCTGCACCCAGTCGGTTTTCCACACACTTGTAGTTGAGCCCCAGTTCACGGCTAATCTCTCCCACCTTCATGCCGTCGCACACGTTAAGACGGTACACCTTGCGCTGCTTCTCGCTAAGACGGGCAATGCCACGCTCCATGAGTTCGGTAATCTCTACAACCGAATAAACCATCTCGACCGACTCGCCACAACCTGCCGTACCCATGCAGCCCTGTATGAAATGCTCATGCTCTTCTACCCGCTTCCTGTGCCGCCAAAAATCACATATCAGATGGCGAGACATGGTGTAGACCAGGCAGGGAAGCGTAATGGGAGTAATCATCTTGTCGGTTTGCAGTAGGCGCAGGAAGACATTCTGGACAATGTCCTCTGCCTCATCAGAATAAACATGAAGGCGAGATGCCACGAAGGCAAGAAGCTCCTCGTAGTGAAATGTATAGTAATCAGCAATAATAGCTTGTTTTGTTATTGTATAGTCCATGATGGTTAAAATTCAGTGGGAATAGTCGAAGACTCATCCACTTCTTGAAAGATGGTTGCAAAGGTAAGAAAAATAGTTGCTACGACCAAACAAAAGAGAACAAAAAGCTAAAAATAAATCAAAACATGACAGATGCCCCTCCTTTTTGGCACACATTTTGCGAGGTCATGGTCAATCGAATGAATCGAACAATAATAAAAACAACTAAATAAACATATCAATATTATGGCACAAAAAGGTAATATCGGAGTAACGACAGAGAACATCTTCCCTGTCATCAAGAAATTCTTATATTCAGACCACGACATCTTCCTGCGCGAGATGGTATCCAACGCCGTAGACGCCACACAGAAGCTTAAGACTCTGGCTGCCCAGGGCGACTTCAAGGGCGAGATAGGCGACACCACCGTGCGCGTCACCCTCGACAAGGAGGCCGGAACCCTGACCATCAGCGACCACGGCATCGGAATGACCGAGGAGGAGATAGACAAATATATCAACCAGATAGCTTTCTCGGGAGTGACCGACTTCCTCGACAAATACAAGGAGAACGCCAATGCCATCATCGGACACTTCGGACTCGGCTTCTACTCTTCATTCATGGTAGCAAGCAAGGTGGAGATCATCACCAAGAGCTATCGCGAGGGAAGCAAGGCCGTGAAATGGAGCTGCGACGGATCTCCAGCCTTCGAGATAGAGGACGCCGACAAGGCGGAGCGTGGTAGCGACATCGTGCTCCACATAGCTGACGACTGCAAGGAGTTCCTCGAGAAGAACAAGATAGAGGAGCTGCTCAACAAGTACTGCAAGTTCATGGCTGTGCCCGTGGCTTTCGGCAAGAAGACAGAATGGAAAGACGGCAAGAACGTAGAGACCGATGAGGACAACATCATCAACAGCGTAGAGCCCCTCTGGACCAAGACGCCAAGCACACTCAAGGACGAGGACTACAAGAACTTCTACCGCACCCTCTACCCCATGCAGGACGAGCCCCTCTTCTGGATTCACCTCAACGTGGACTTCCCATTCAATCTGACAGGTATCCTCTACTTCCCACGCATCAAGAACAACATCGACATGCAGCGCAACAAGATACAGCTCTACTGCAACCAGGTGTTCGTTACCGACCAGGTGGAAGGCATCGTGCCTGAGTTCCTCACCCTGCTGCATGGCGTCATCGACTCGCCAGACATCCCGCTCAACGTGAGCCGAAGCTATCTGCAGAGCGACAGCAACGTGAAGAAAATCGCCACCTACATCACCAAGAAAGTGGCCGACCGACTCAGCTCCATCTTCAAGGAGAACCGCAAGGAGTACGAGGAAAAATGGGACGACCTGAAGATCTTCATCAACTACGGAATGCTCTCGCAGGAAGACTTCTACGACCGTGCCAAGGACTTCGCCCTCTTCAAGGACGTAGACGGCAAGTACTTCACCTTCGAGGAATACAAGACCCTCATCAAGGACAACCAGACCGACAAGGACGGCAACCTGGTATACCTCTACGCCAACAACAAGGAGGAACAATACTCCTACATCGAGGCTGCCAAGAACAAGGGCTACTCGGTACTCATGATGGACGGACAGCTCGACACTCCAATGGTCAACATGCTGGAGCAGAAGCTCGAGAAATCGCGCTTCACACGTGTAGATGCCGACATCATCGACCGACTCATCGTCAAGGAGGATGCCAAGAAGACAGACCTGACAGACGAGCAGACTGCCAATCTGTCACAGGTATTCCGCTCACAGATGCCTAAGCTCGACAAGACAGAGTTCTACGTAGAGATACAGGCTTTGGGCGAAGCCAACCAGCCCGTACTCATCACTCAGAACGAGTATATGCGACGCATGAAGGCCATGAGCCAGTTCCAGGCAGGCATGAACTTCTACGGACAGATGCCCAACAGCTACAACATCGTGCTCAACAGCGACCACGAGCTTGTGAAGAAGGTTCTCGCTGATGCCGAGCAGCATACAGCCGAGGCACTGAAACCTGTACTGGCAGAGCTGAAGGGACAGGAAGCCCGACTGGCTGTTCTGCACCAGTCGCAGGACAAGAAGAAGCCCGAGGAGATTACCCAGGAAGAGAAGGACGACCTGCAGAACACCCAGAAGGCCGTGAGCGACGAAAAGCAGAAGCGCGACAACATCATAGCCGATTACGCTAAGGACAACAATATCGTACATCAGCTCATCGACCTCGCCCTGCTGCAGAACGGCATGCTCAAGGGTGCTGCCCTCGACGCCTTCCTCAAGAGAAGCGTCAGCATGATCAAGTAAAGCGCTCATATACAAAGAGTAATATGACTCTACTTTCTCAAATACGTAAGTTGAAACTTCCATAACTTCCGTACATAAGAAAGTTCTATAAAGAAAAGATAAATCACTTCATAATAAGACCCGACACCAAACTAAATTTAAATTTAGCGAGATGTCGGGTCATTTTTTGTTTATAGTATTTGCACCGTTGAATAAAATGTTGTAATTTCGCAATCGATATTCTCAACCTCAGACATACAAGTAACTTAACTTTCGTATGTATAGCAGTGCTTGCCACAAAGCAAACCTGCAAGAGTTATCAGAAAGCTCAGATAAATAATACTATAGAATGGATCAGATAGTAGTAGAACTCTTCCTGTTGAGCATCGGAGCCAGTTTTGTACAACGCACCACTGGCTTCGGTTTTGGCATCTTCATCATGACGATGCTCCCCTCTATCATGCCTTCCTTCGGTGAGGCAACAACCCTCTCGGGCATTCTGGCGATGACCACCTCCCTGATCATCGTTATTCAGAAATACAAGTACATCACCTGGAGGCGGCTGCTGCCCATTCTTTTCACCTTCATCATCATCTCCATCGGAGCCATCTTCGTGCTCCGGCGGATGGAATATCATATTCTGAACATATTGTTAGGCATTACACTGATCATTGTGAGCATCTACTTCGCCTTCTTCAGCAAGCGCATCAAGGTAAAGACTACGCTGCCTGTGCAGGTTACGGCAGGAACATTGAGCGGACTGATGGGAGGATTCTTCGGAATGCAGGGACCACCAGCCGTACTCTATTTCGTCAGTTCTGAGCCAGACAAGGATCGCTATCTGGCGATGACGCAGACCTATTTCCTGGCAGGCAATCTGATGATGACACTGGCAAGAGCCTACAATGGTTTCTTCACCACCACGGTCTCCATAGGTTATATTTACGGAATCGCCGGAGTCTTCATTGGCAACCTGATAGGCTCCTGGGTGTTCAGGCACCTCAGCGGCTCCCTGCTCAAATACATCATCTATGCCTATATCGGAATCAGCGGATTAACCTTCCTACTGGAAGCGTAGCGTATATGCCTGTGCCATTATCAGCAATCTACTGAAATGTGTGGACTGGAATAAAAACTGCAGGCCTTCTTTTTACAAGGCTGCAGCCACCCTTCTAACTTTTGCCAATCTGGCCATAAAGGTAGAATCATTTTTTGTTGATTGCAGATTATATCTCATCTGCATTTTCAACAAAGGCTCAGCATTCACTCCAAGTGCAGCCTCAAAGAGCAGGGCCGTTTTTTCCGTTACTGGACGACGAGCATTCAGAATTTCATTCAGAGCAGAATAGGCAATCCCCATTTCCTCCGCCAACTGTCGCTGAGAAATTCCACGATATTCTATTTCATCCTTCAGAACATCTCCAGGATGCGTAGGAAAAGCCGGAGTCATCTCGTTTGCTCGCATTTCCTTTATTGTTTTTTTATCGTTGCTCATAACTATTTCATTTATAATCGTTTGATAATTCTGTTATATTACATATGGTTGCAATAGTCTGACCATCCTCAAATTCTTCTTCAAATTCTATTCGATACTGATCATTAACTCTTACCGAGGACAATCCTTCTTTGTTTCCTTCTAACCGTTCATAATTGAGAGAATTATATTTCCATAGGCCTTGAACGTTAATTTGCCAGATCTATATAGATCACGCAGATAATCTCGTTGAAATTTACTATCATAACCTTTATGTTTTGATGTTCCAAAGATAATATATAAATTCGATATTCACAAATTTTGTGAAGAAAACTTTGGCTAAACAACTATAATTGTGATTATCTATGTTAAAATTACCTTAAATTCGCAGCTTAATTATTTGTTATAAATGCAAGTCCTTGACAAACATTTGTTTGCAAAGACTTGCATATGTCAGGATTTTCACTTAACTTGGTGCTGCAAGACAACCGAGTAAGTATACGCTGGCATATGACAAAATTACAAATAAAATCAGATAGAGCGTGCGTCAAACTGCGAGAGTGCCTATACGGAATTTGCAGAGCTGGACGGTTGGAAAACCATTGAAATCAATTACCAGAAATGCGAGGTGCGCAGCGTCAAGTTCAACTGGTTCATGGAAGAGAAAGGCTATCGTCTCGTCATTCAGCGCACGCGCATTGAACATGAGCCGGACATCTTCGGTGACACATTCAGTTACGTCTACCGATGCATACTGACCAATGACTGGGAGATGAGCGAGAAGGTGATCATTGAATACTACAACCAGCGTGGTGCGCGAGAGCGTGATTTCGACGCACTGAACAATGATTTCGGATGGAGTCATCTGCCATGCTCGTTCCTTAACGAGAACACTGTGTTCCTGCTACTTATGGCTATGTGCAAAAACTTCCATACCGCTATCTTGTACGAAATCGGAAAGGTCTTCTACAACATCAAGCCCAAGCATCGGTTGAAGAAATTCATCTACCGCTTCATCTCTGTTCCTGCCAAATGGGTGAGGACAGCAAGGACGCATGTGCTCAGACTATTTACTGACAGACCATACGACAGACTAAACTTGTTCTGACCGCTAACTCTTATGGAACTTTTTATCGTCCCCAGCCTTTGGGTGGGGGAAGGTGTATCCGTACATGAGCAATTCTGTCTATGATGGCATTACTAAGGCTTCATTAGCCTCAATCTGATGCCTCATGCACGCGTAACAATTAAATCGGTTCGAGTAAACGGATTGGCTGCGGATTTGAGGTAAATACTGATCAGGAAAAATCCCTTATAGCACAATTGTACTCTTTAAGGAGCAATTTTACTGGAAGGGATGTTGTATTACCAACTTTAAGGTACTATATCTTGAGTTAAAGATATTATATAAAAAAACTTTAAAAATTTGGAAGTTACGGAAATAATTCTTAAATTTGCCATCAACTCAGTTAGCTCGTTTGTATGGGCATGTGGGTTATTTACTGGTAAGGACGTTTACGGAACGTTATCTTTGAGTCTCGAATCTCGCAAATTTGAATACACTCAAAAAGAGAACGGCAACTGGAAGCGTCCACGACGGGTGTATTATATCCTAACGTGTAGGACATACTTTTGCTTTTTGTAGCAATGGCGTGTTTCTTGTCGTTATATATTATAATGCGTCATGACGTGGGCTATCTGTGTTGTCTATCCTTTGAGTGTAGGCAATGCGAGAGCCTGAGACTTGGGATGGACAAGAAGTAGAGACTCCCACGTCTTTTTTAGTATCTATAGGAAAATTATTAATCGCCTATTTAGGGATGTTCTGTAAGGCATAATTCTATTTTGTTATGAAGAAGTTTTTGCAAGGTTTTTGTTTTGTAGTGGCTTTGGTGTTTGTGTTCTTTGTAGACCAAAGTGTAAATGCTAATGTCGTGAAAGGTCATGTAGAGAAGGTTCAAGGTCGGACATGCTCTTGTGGTGGGACTTTAGTTGTTCGTAGCAAAATTGTTACGAAACCAGGACCAGATGATTGCTATCATTGTCATGGTAATGGCTATAATATAATTAATAACAAAAAATGGACGTGTCAGTTTTGTGAGGGAACTGGAAAAAAGTTAATACAAGTGGAAGTGAAGTGGCTCCATTGTAATAACTGTGGCGCCGATTATGATTATCAATAAAATAATGTAGCAATATGAAGTTATCTATAAAATATTTCTTGTTGATCTGCACAATGTGTTTATCTACAATAGATGTGTGTGCGCAAAATGCAGGTAAGGCTATTATAAAATCACCGAAAATCCCGAATATTAAGCCTCCTCGTGTTAAGCCACCTATTAATTGGGCGGCTCCAGTTGTGCATGAGGTTATAAAGGCTAATGAGACCTCGTCTACGGCAAGTACTATTACGTCTAAAAATACCAAACTGCCCGATGTTCGGTTAACAATTCCTCAAACGAAGAATCCCAAAAAGAAACAGCAAGAAAATTTGAGGTCTTTGCTTTCTGCGCAAGGGTTGTACAGGCTCGATTCTCTTATAAAGGAAAGTTATGTTTTGAGGTTTGTAAATTATGCAAGAATCAATAGCCAAAGTACAGAAGGTGAGGACGTAACAATTTTCCCTTTGAGTATGGGACAACGACAGATGGCAAGACTCGTGGAACAAGACCTCTTGAAAATGGCAAAGAATAATAAGAGTTTACAAGTTGTTCGTAGTGAGAGGGAATATGTGTATGCCAAGTTGCCTGCTACAACAAAAAGAAAACTCCCTTCTATTATGTTGATGGCGCATCTTGATATAACACCGGAGGCACCTGGTGGTAATATAAAACCGATTGTTCATCGCAATTATCAAGGTGGTGATATAATCTTGCCTTCAGGGGTTGTGCTAAGTCCAGAATCGCCACAAGGTAAACATCTGAAAGAATGCATAGGCAAGACTATCATAACAAGTGATGGTAATACCTTGCTCGGGGCGGATGATAAGACGGGGTGTACGGTCTTGGTGTCACTCATTTGTAACCTTTTGTATGGAAAGCCTTTTGAGCATGGTGATTTGTATTTTGTCTTTTCGCAAAACGAGGATATTGGCAAGGCAGCTGATGGGTTTGAAACAAAGTATGTAGGTGGTAATCCTGATGTAGTGATAGATGTAGACGGAGATGATCCTCATGCCTTTTCTGTAGAGAACTTTACTGCAGCTATGCGTATCTATACATTTCATGGTAAAAGTGCGCATCCTGGTGAAGGGTATGCCAACAAATATGGTGATGCTTTGACAGCTGCCTCTTATTTCGTAGGACAAATTCCACCCTATAAGCATCCGTCTATTAGTCGTGGTAAACAGGGGTATATCCATTGCTATGATATTAGTCATCCAAAGGATAGCATAGGTAAGGTTATCTCTGACGATTATTTAGTGAAAGTACGTTTGCGTTATTTCGATAAGTTGGAAGGTGATTCCTTGCGTCAGATGCTCGATTCTGCCGAAGGGAAAACTATAGAGGCCTTCCCCTTTGTGAAAGTAGAAGCTTCGGCAGAGAACTTGCAGTACGAGAATGTAGCATATACGATGTATCCTACCTTGCCAGACATCATCAAGAAGGCTTATGCGAGTTTTGGCAAAAAAGTCTCTCCACGTAGTGAACGTGGCGGTACAACCTCGGCAATGATTGCAGCCAAGGGCTTGCGTGGAGGTGCTTGTCTTTTCAGTGGTCAACAAGCAGAGCATAGTGTTTATGAGTGGACGTGTGTTGAAGATATGGTAGATATGACCAAGATATTGCAGAAAATCATCATGTTGATAAACAAATAGTTAATTTCTAAATTCGTGTGATTATGAAAAGAATAATATCAATACTCTTTATGGTCGTTACAGGCTTAGTCTGTAGTGTTAATGTCAACGCACAGCAATTGCCTGATGGTTACAAGAAGTTCTTGGGAGTGTGGAACTGTGAACCCCCAATTGGTGGTTTTGGTAACATTAAGGTAATAGAGTCGGATGGCAAACTTGTGGTTCGTATAAAGACGGGAACAGAAATCAGAACTTGTAAAGATGCAGAGTTGAAAAATGGAAAACTTTATTTTTCCTTTGCAGGGGTGCATGAATGGGGAAAATGGACCGTGAAAAATGGTAAAATAATGACAGAAAGTGGTGGTACTGATGGACCGGTAAGTCGTATTTACGATTCGTTTCATTATGGGAATAAAATAGCTAACGAATTGCAACAGGTATGGTATTTCTATTTATCAGAAAATGCGGATGGGGATATGGATTTGTTTTATCACAACGGAATCTATTATCTAAAAAACGATATTGTACTTTTCGAGCAAGCATCGTCGCCGTATATTCATTATCGAAAATATACTAATTGGTGATGTTGAGTCTTGAAAAAATAAATTCGTAACTTTGCGAGACTTAAAAATATTGTTATGAAGCTGTTAAAATATATTTTTGCAACACTATTATTAACATTAGCATTTGGTGCTAATGCACAAATACCGTATAAATCTGCAATGTCTAAATTTTTAGGTACATGGATTGAACCAAAAAGTATTGATTATGATGGGAGACTCAAAGTAATAATTTTCAAAGAAGACGGAGAGCTTTTCGTAAAAGCCGTTTTTCAATTCCCCGATGATTTACCTACGAATAGAGTTACGATTCCTATTGAAAGCATTAGCTATGAGGATGGAGAATTAGTAACTTATGGACAAAGAAGTATTGAATCTAAACCAAGTTATAAGTTACGTATAGAGGTTGTCGAAGGCAGGTTGAAAGTAACAGAGTATGTTGGTGTCAGAGGAGGACTACTTAGGTTTATATCTTCTCATAATTTAGATGTTGACTAATAGAGAGCCGCTCATTGAGCGACTTCCGAAGTCGTTGGGGCACCTTAAATTCGCAGTTTAATTACTTGTTATAAATGCAAGTCCTTGCCAAACATTTGTTTGCAAAGACTTGCATATGTCAGGATTTTCACTTAACTTGGTGCTGCAAGACAACCGAGTAAGTATACGCTGGCATATGACAAAGTTACAAATAAAATCTGATAGAATCACATCTTTTGGCGGAATTTATCTCGTCAATCGCTTATTTGACCACTTTTCACTGGGTAAGGTAATCAATGACACGCTTGGCTTGCGCAGTACTGCGTACAACGGTTACCAATGGGATGAGATAGTCAAGTCATTGTTCGACATCTACCTTTGTGGCGGTGGCACATCAATTAAATCTTACCTGTTTACAATATCCTTATTATTTCTTAAAATCGGATAATTTCTGGCATTTAGCTTGGACCAATTCAGAATTAAAGACAGAATCTCCTAATAGGGCATGGCTTGAAAGAAACACCCAATATGCATTTATTGATCAAGAACTATGGATTTTACTATCCCATCCTTTCTATAGAAAGAAATTAAAAGAATATATTATAAATAAAAAAATACTTAAAGTATACAACGATGAGAAAAATAAGGGTATCTTAAAAAGTCTTTTACAATTGCTAATGGTTATATAAAACTAATGAAGTCCCGTAAAAAGCATTTAGTTGCCATTCTACGGTCTTTTCCATAACGTCGCAATTATTTTGATGTGATTATTGTGATGCTAAAAAAGCAAGAATAAAGAGCGACTATAAATATGATTATCAGTGTTAAAAATCATAAGAATCACCTTGATTCCCTGTATTTTTATTATCTTTGCAGAAGATAAGCTGCACTCGGCAATTTGAAAGCAAGCTTTCATTGCACTTGTTTGCATTATCTTTGCAACAAATAAGAATTAAAACGAAGAATATGAGCTCATCAACATTACGCGTGCCTACGTCATTCAGGCTACCATCAGAGCTTCTCGAGGAGCTAAAGGAACGTGCTAAGACTACTAATTGCAGCCTTAACAATTACGTGGAATCTATTCTCACGGATGTCATGAGAAAGGACAAGACTGTGGAAGAAAATGTCATTACTCCCGACTTGCAGGATAAGATTGACAAGGTGAGAGAGGAAATTCATTGTGGTCAATATACCACATTGAAATCGCATGATGATATAGACAATTACTTTGCGAGTTTATGATTTACACAGTCATTACATCCAAGAGTGCAGAAGATGTCATCAAGAAATGGAAGAAATCCAATCCAAAGCTATTCAAAAAATATTAAAAGATATATCATGAACTCATGGATCACCCAAGAACAGGTATCGGTCATCCTGAGGCTTGGGTAGGAGGAAACTCTATTTTGTATTCGAGACATATCACTGCCCATGACAGAATTATCTATGAGATTCATGATGAAGTCATAACTGTCCTTGTATTAGATGTAGAAGGACATTACAATGACAAATAACTGAGCCCATATTCTACATAAAGCATCTGTAAAATCATCTTACTTTCCTATAAAGAACTATAAATTTTCCTTTGTTGTAAAAGTGGTCAAGGCAAGGCAATAAATTGCCGTAACCATGCATTGTATTTATCATTAAAAGTTTGTGATAAAAAGAACAGAAAACAAAATTAACAATTAAGATTATGAATATAGGAGATAAAATACCTGAGATTCTTGGCATAGACCAGGACGGACGTGAGATCAAGGCAAGCGACTTTCGGGGTCGCAAGATAGTACTCTACAGTTATCCGAAAGCCAACACCAGCGGTTGTACTGCTGAGGCTTGTTCTTTGCAGGCTCACAAAGAGGAGTTGGCAGCTGCAGGTTACGAGATTATCGGTGTGAGCAAGGACAAACAGGCTTTGCAGAAGAAGTTTGCCGAAACTAAGGGGCTCCAGTTCCCTCTTATCGCTGATACCGAGACTACCCTGTTGCAGGAACTCGGCTGCTGGGGCGAAAAGGTAACCTGCGGCAGAAAGACCATCGGAATCCTTCGTACCACTTATCTCGTAAACGAAGAAGGCATCATCGAGAAAATCTTCACTCCCAAGGAGATCAAGACCAAGATTCATGCAGAACAGATTCTGGAGTATATCAATAATGAAAAGTAATACCTGTCAGAAAATAAAGCGATGACGAACAAGGAATTGACACTCGCCCTGTTGATGAGGGCGATGATAAAATATGATGGTGGCGATGCGCCACGCATCCAGCATTTCGTAAAGGTACACGACTTTGCCCGTATGATAGCGGTCTCAGAGGGGATGAACGAGGAAGA
>ULUP01011413.1_pt1 | contig 12553 bp, 8 predicted proteins | sample 1958581 | NCBI WGS metagenome assembly ULUP01 (sample SAMEA4835763, study PRJEB28245) | human gut metagenome | biome: gut microbiome; material: fecal sample | place: Denmark | collected 2008 | reverse complement strand
TGACTTTGAAGAATCTGCGCCGGATTACTTTGAATCAATCCATCTCTAACAGTATATTGACGTGCAACACAAATCGGTTGTCCTTTGACAAAAACAAAATGAAGAGCTAACAACAAGATGCCCCATATATATTTTAACTTTATTGTGTTTTCCATTTTATATCGATTTACCAAACAAAGTACAAAGATAACCAAATGTAGATTTCCTCCTAGAATAAATTATCAATTAGACATAAAATACAAGGTTAAAATAGAAAAAACGGCAACTTTGGTATAAGAACCAACAGCTGCCATTTTTCCTAACTACCTTTTCACCCTATTTCCTACAAGCCTATTTATATCCCTCATTTTGTAAAAATTCGTCTTTATTCGTTATGGCGTCCAATAAAGTTTGTGGAAATGGACGCAACATATGATAAGCTTTCACATTTTTACCGGCATCAGGATTTCCGGCTTTTATCCGACGGATAAATATTTCACTTCCCATTCGTTTCAAATCAAACCAACGCAATTGTTCTCCGACCAATTCCCGAGCACGTTCATCCAATATGAAATCAATATCCTCAATGTCACTTTGAGCAACTTTCATAGCCTCCTCTTTGCCAGCCTTAGCTCTTTGGGCACGAAGAATATTCATATAAGCCAACGCATCCGCCTTGCCGGCTTTTGCTCCTGCTTCCGCCACAATTAAATACATTTCTGCCACACGGATTATAAAAGCATCCCGTGTTCCACGATCCTCGTTCACCGTAGCACGAGTAGGGTCTTCAAATTTAGAGATAGGCATACATTGTTTCTGACTTTTTACAGAACCATCTTCATGATAAATATCTGTCCGATCAAGTATCTGATAACGTCCTTTGGCCCACTGACGCTTTACCTGAGGAACAACATCTTTTGTTATCCATATAGCAGTATCCCCTTGTACCATATAAGGGTAGTTATCTCCGGTTTTTCCTCCATTAGCCTTCCATAGCGAACGGAAAGTCACTTCAAAACGTTGGTCTATATTCTCGTCATAACAATCCAGCAAATAACGCGTCGGCATATAGTGATTAAAAGGACGACCATATTCTATGCTTCTGACCATACCGGGCTGGTCATCATACTTCATACAGAAAATCAAATGAGTATGGTTACCCCCTGAACGAATAATATCATTATCCATTTCCTGATTATACAACTGATTGGTAGAAGAATAATCAATATACCAAATCACTTCCTTATTGCCATTTCCATCAGAATTTTCCATATCAAATACTGAGGCAAAATCCTTTGATAACTCGAAAGGGCCATTATCAATCACTTCTTTTGCCAAAGTATAGGCTTGTTCATACAATGCTTTATCATTCAATTCACTTGCTCTAGTCAATAGCAAACGAGCCTTCAAAGCTTTGGCAGCCCACATCGTAACACGCCCTCCATCCGATTGCGCAACAGACAACCGGCTATCCATACAAAAATCCAAATCTTCAAAAATATGAGTATAAATCTCTGAAACCGAGGTTTTCCTAGGTGCCATAACAATAGACTCCGATGGCTGATCCGTATAATAAGTATCTCCAAATGTTTCCACCAGAATCCAATAATAATACGCCCGTAAAAAACGCACCTCTGCTTCTCGTTTACTGGTAAGTGCCTTATCACTGAACGGAACATTCTTTACATGATAGATGGCTGTATTACAAAAGTTGATCGCTTTGTAAAAACGGTCATAATACTCTTTACTGATAGGATTGGTCCCATCAAAATCATTCTGATAAGAAACAATGGCGGGATAATCACAACCGCCGCCCGGAGCCAATATATCCGTTCCCGTTTCACTGAATGCCATAGCAGCAGACTTTCCACCCCAAAAACGCAAGGGAGTATAACAAGAGTTAATCAAAGACTCAAAACCTTTCTCAGTATCATAATAACCACCTTCGGTAGTAACCGCACTACGATTGTGTTCTTCCAAAAAATCAGAGCAGCCCGAGAAAACCATAAGAGTAGCTGCCAATGCATATAATAATGTAATTCGTTTCATAATTTTCATTCTTTACCAGTTAAAATTCTACATTCAGACCAAATACAAGTTGTTTTGTCATAGGGAAAGAAATACTTCCTCCCTGTTCGGGATCATAATTATCAATCTTGCTGAAAGTAAAGAAATTCTTTGCTGTAGCATATACACGGAGTCTGGATAGATTGAGATGTTTCAAAAGTTCCGGTTTGAAAGTATATCCCAACGTAATATCGCGTATTTTAAAGAAAGAACCATCTTCATACTTCAACGTTGAATAGTAAGTAACCTGTGTATAACTCTTACTTTTATTAGGACGCGGAAAAGCATTGGTAGGGTTCTCGGGAGTCCAGTAATCTACATTTCCACCATTTTCCAACGCATTGATACGATACGTAGTATTATAATCATACGCAATCCACTGACCCAAACGAGCATACAAGAATACAGACAAATCAAACCCCTTATAATTAAAAGTATTATTGAAACCAAAAGTTACATCCGGACGCTGACTGTAAATGATACGATCATCTGTCGTTATGACACCATTACCATCCACATCCTGTACCTTTATATCACCCGGTTCCTGTCCATTGGCAGCAGCGGCAGCCTCTTCACCCAATTGCCAGATGCCTTCTTTCTTATAATCATAAAACACTTTGAAAGGTTCTCCTACAAACCAAGCATTCGCCTCATCCTTTAATTGTCCCGAAGCAAGTTCTTTTATTTTTTCCCTATTGTGTGACAATGAGAAATCTGAGAACCAGGAGAAGTTCTTGTTTTGAATATTAACCGTACTCAGTGTCAAATCAACACCAGTACTTTCAGTCTTACCGATATTTTCCATAACCGAAGCATAACCGTTAATAGATGGAATTACACGATTCATTAAAATATCCCGGGTTTCTGCCTTGTAAATATCAATACTACCTGAAATACGATTATTAAAAAATCCGAAATCCAGACCAAGGTTATACTGCGTGGTAGTTTCCCAAGTCAGTTCCTTGTTTGACATCGTTTTAGGATAGAATCCATAAGCTCCCTCATTATTGAACGAATAAGTGGAGTTACCCAGCAAACCAACGGTTTGATAAGGATCAATAGCACATTGGCCAGATTGTCCCCAACTCAACCGGAGTTTTAAATTTGAAATAGCATCCACATTTTTCAGGAAATTCTCTTCATTGATACGCCAGGCCAGTGCTACAGACGGAAAGTAGCCCCATTTCTTACCTGGTGCAAAAACAGAAGAACCATCGGCACGCAAAGAAGCAGTCAGCATATAGCGATCCATCAATTTATAATTAACACGCCCAAAGAAGGAAGCCAGATTTTGATCGACCAGTGAACTCTTTATAGTGATTTCTTTTTCATTGGAATACAAATTATGGAACCAGTTATCAGCATATACTTGTCCCTTTCCACCTGCATAGGTATATTCTTTAGAGTTGAGAATCGTACTGGTTCCAACCATTGCCTGCAAACTATGGATATCAGAGAAGTCCTTTGAATAAGTCAGCACATTCTCCCATGTCAGATTACGTGTCATGGTGTGCTCTTTATAGGATTGTGAATCCTTGCCACTTCCCTGCAACGAGTTCTTATCACAGAAAAAGCCTCTACGCACATTCACTGAGTTCAATCCCAGCGTTGTACGGAATAAAATATCCTTGGTGATATTCCAGTTCAGGTACAAGCTGCCGAAGAAACGCTCCTGGATGGTATTATCCACACGCATGCCCTCCTGATCGTCAATCAACGGATTCATCTGAGTATTATAACCGGGAGACGGATACATCACTAAATTCCCCTCCTCATCATAAGGTTTCGAGATAGGAACAATTTTATTAGCCATATTCAGCGGACTATAACGATTATTCTTATCTACATAGGCATAGATAATGTTTGTCCCTACCTGCACATTGTCAAACAATTGATGGTCCAGTGCTACACGGGCATTATACCGTTTATAATTATCATCCTTAAAGAGTCCCTCTTCGCTTCTGTAACCCAAAGATATATTATGTTTGGTTTTCGTATTGCCCCCGGATACAGACACCTCATAATTTTGGTTAAATCCATTGTGCATCAACATGTCACGATAGTTCGTATCATATCCTTTTTCCAGATAAGTCAGTTCTTCAGGAGCAAATACAGCAGCATCCTCTGCGTATTTTCCTGTTGTTCTGTCCCGATAGGCCTCTCTTTTGTATTGGGCATATTCTTCAGCATCCATGATATCAGGATAATCAGTTATCATGGTAGAAGAAACAAAAGCATTAAAGGATACTTTTGACTTTCCTTCTTTTCCCTTTTTAGTCGTAATCATAATAATACCATTCGCACCCCGTGTTCCATAAATAGCTGTAGAAGAGGCATCTTTTAACACTTCAATAGATTCTATATCAGTGGGATTTATATCTAGCGAGGTACCATAATCAATACCATCCACAAGAATCAACGGAGCATTACTAGCCGTCAATGAACGCTCTCCACGGATCGTAAAATTAGGTGTGCTTCCTGCTTGCCCCGAAGAGTTTGTAAGATCAAGTCCGGCTACTTTTCCTTGTAATGCCTCCAAGGCATTGGTAGTAGGAATAGCTGTGATATCCTTACTTTTAATAGAAGCAATGGAACCGGTCATATCCCTTTTCTTTTGCACACCATAACCTATTACTACGACTTCTTCCAAAGTCTGGTTGTCTTCTTTCATTTGTACATTCAATGTCTGCTGATTTCCGACAACTATTTTCTGCGGAACATAACCGATGTAAGAGAAGACCAAAGTGGCATCGGCATCCACTTCTTCCAACGTATAACGTCCGTCAATATCCGTTATAGTTCCTCCGCTATTTCCTTGAATAACTATACTTACCCCAATCAGCGGTTCATTATTAGCATCGGTTACCCTACCGGTGACTCTATGCCTGGAAGCCTGTACTTTACCGGAAGATGCCAATACTTGTTTGGCAAGACTCACCACAATGGTATTATTCACCTTGCTCAATTGCAGACTAGTTTGTTTCCTGATTTGCTCTAAAGCCTGGTCGAAACTTACATTGTCCAAATCAATATCAATCGTATTATACTTTTGGACAACACTCTCATCATAGAAAAACTCATAACCGGAAAGGTTACTCAGTTTCTTGAACACATCTGCCAATTTTACTTTACGCATCTGCAATGTAACAGTCTGATTCAATTCAACTTGTGCTGCATGCACAGGGAAAGCAGCCATGGATGCCGAACCTAGCAACAAGGTCGGTACAAGCAATACTCGGGCCCACGAAGCCCTCTTCGCATGTTGTTTCATAGATCTTGATTATTTAATTATTAAGGTATTATTTATATAGAATATACGAATTGTTTTCTTTCCTGTATTTAATTCCCGTAGCCAAGCGAATGGACTCCAAAACCGCCTCCAAACTCCTATTATCATGCGTACCTGAAAGAAAATTATTAAAGACAAAACTTGAGTCCAATTGTATAGTGTAGTTATACACCCGTTCCAACCTCCTCGTCACTTCTTGTATCGGAGTACGGTTAAAGTATAACTTGTTCTGCATCCACAACATATAATTTTGAGTATTCACATGCTCACGTTCCAGATGCATATTGGTTTTATCCAATACCAATTGCTCTCCGGGAGTCAGTTTCAATTGTTCTTCGCCGAAATTCATCAGCACCTTTCCTGTGCATAGAGTCAGTTGCAGTTCCTCACTATCTTCATAATTATTCAGATTAAAAGTAGTACCCAAAACACGTATTTTATAATCCTGACTTTGAATAATGAAAGGACAGTCTTTATTTTTAGCTACATCAAAATAAGCCTCTCCCTTGAAATGAACGTAACGGTCTTCTTTTCCAAACTGCCTCGGATATTTCATATAAGAGCCTGCATTCAAGATCACTTTTGTCCCGTCAGGGAGCACCACTTTTTGTCTTTTACCATAAGGTACGTGTATTTCATATTGAGCAACCTTCATGTCTGCCGGATTAGCAAAATAAACTACGCTCAAAACGATGCAAAGCAATATAGCCGCAGCAATGCTCCCCCATTTTTTTACTAAATAGATAGAGTAATTCCGACGCCTATCCTCGTAATTGCTGATAATTTGAAGTGCCTGACGCTCATTGGAAATCCATTCCTCCCATGAGGATGAAGACTCTTCTTCACCAGTTTTCCATAAACAAGCAGAAGCTTCATCAAAGTCTTTTGACTGGTCTGTCTTTGTGTCTGCCAACAGTTCCTCAATATCCTTACAGGTATAAATACCGTCAACAAATCTTTTCCAAACCGAATAATGTATCTTTTGTTTTTCTTTCATTATGCATTTCTTTCGTTTCTCTATAAAGGATACGAATCAAAAGCAAAAGGTGGGGATAGGAATCTTATGGTTTAACGTATTTTAATATGATTAGGCTTACAAGTATTGGACAGGCACTAATGAAAGGGATCAGATAAGCACGAATTTTCTCTAACGCATTTTTTATATGATCTTGCACAGTATAAACAGACAAACCAAGTTGTTCAGCTATTTCTTTATGAGACAGTCCTCTATTCCGGCTCAATTCGAAAATCTCCCGTTGGCGCGGACTCAACTGTTCCAAAGCCTGTGCAATCAATTCCTTAATATTCTTTTCTTCCAGACTCTTCTCTACATCATCTACATAATCAATGGCCTGTTCCATCAGTTTTTCGTATAGCACAGATCGGGCAGACAGAGAACGAAATATATCGTAAATACGATTTCTTGCTATAGTATAAAGAAAAGCGGAAAAAGACTGCTCAATCCGAATATCTTCCTTCTTTTCCCAAACGGTCAAAAAAATATCTTGTGTTATATCCTCAGCTATCTCTTTATCCTTGACAAAATGGACACAATAATAAAGGACCTGGGACTTATAAAAAGAGAAAAGATGGCTGAAAGCAATCTTGTCTCCATTTATAAGTTTCCGAATTAATTCCCGCTCTATGTCAAAAGGCAGCTTCATACCTAGAATTCAGTAACGAATGGTTTCCCATCCAACCATGCAGCCATATTCAACACCAGTAAATTCCAGTTCTGAAAACCTTTATTCAATACCGGCTCACCATTATCAGGCAGATAATATTCATGTAATGCCCCGAAACGTTCATAGTCACGTCCCAAAAGCAAAATGGTCTTTTCCGCCAATTCCCGGGCCTCTTCCATAAATCCATATTTCACCAATCCACGAAAGACCAGATAATTCACATTAATCCAAACCGGACCTTGCCAGGAAGACGGATTCCCACTGGCACGTACATTATACATTTTTTCCAAAGGAGACAAAGTACGGATTCCCGCCGGAGCATTAAAGGAGCAAGTATCATGAAAATGAATCCGCACTATTTCCTTTGCTTGCTCCGGAGTGGCAATTTCAGCCCACATCGCCATAAATCCGCTCCACACACTAAGACGCTGAATCAAACAATCATAATCACGCGGCTGCCCTACGTGCAGAAACAATTGTCCCGGGTACAGCCCCTTTATATCCGGTTTCTCCACCGGAAGCAGATTCAAATCCACACTATAATAAAAACGGTCACGCGGGTCCCAACAATGTTCTTGTACCTTTCCTTTCAATACTGCCGCTTCTTTCTCAAAGGAAACTGCTATATCATCCAAATTCAGACAGCCGGCCAAGTATGCCATAGCCTGTAATTCGCGATACATCAACGCGTTCAAGAAGATGGATCCCGAACTGCCCTGAGGACGATAAAAAGTACTGGGATCATTATCAACTCCGATAGCCTCATCAGTTTCCCAATAGAATAACCCAGTCGCCTTGTGACGATGAAAATTCAAATATTTACAGACAAATGCCTGCAACGTATAAAAATCATCGCGCAACCACTCCGCATCCCCGTTCATATTGCGGACAATAAAGGCGGCATGTTGTGCCAATGTAGGTTTGTGCATATTGCTTTTCCAAGGATTCCGTGTTTTCAACATCTCTTCGCGGCTAGGGGCATTCCGTTCTATCCAGATAGGAATCCAACCGTCCATACCTCCATAGTGCAAGGAATTGAGGATGCATCCCTGTTCATACTTCAGGGCCTCCTGCTTATCCTTTTCCGTGCCGTTCTCTAATAAGATTTGGCGCAGAGCGATGTTGCTCAACCAAGAATCCCAATCCCATAGCATATCTAAGTATTGATTACTTCCCGGAGCAAGGAACGGAAAGACTAAAGCTCCTCCGGCTTCACGATACATGCCTTTCATATCTTTATAAATATGGGCACGGCACAATTCTTTGTATTTTGCAATATTCTCGGGAGTACGTTCCGGCATTTGTGCATTTAGCATAAACGGGAAACAACAAATTGTTAAAAAGACCAGTAATTGTTTTTTCATAGGTATTATCTCATTTTGCTGACAGGGCAAAAATACAAATTAAAACGAAAAGAAAAAGAGATTAAAACAAAAATTATTTCGAAACTAATCAAAATATAACTAGAAAAGGCTGCCCGCAGGCAGCCTTCTATAATAAAAATATATTTCCCTTATAAGGTCTTAGTCACGACGTCCCATATAAATCATTATATAGTAAATCAGTGTAGCCAACGAACTAAGTGCCGCAACCACATACGTATAAGCAGCTGAACGCAGCGCATCCTCTGCCGCATGATGGTTATATGAATTTGTAATTCCGGCCTTGCTCAACCATACCAACGCACGCTGGCTGGCATTGATCTCAACAGGCAACGTAATAAAGCTGAAAAGAGTGGTCATGGCAAAAAGACAAATTCCTGCCAACAATAACTGCGGGAAAGTATTCACCATCAAAATACCTGCCAGTAACACCCAAGTCATAATAGAAGATGAGAACTGCACCACAGGCACCAAAGCCGAGCGCATCTTTAGCGGAGCGTATGCACGCGCATGTTGCACGGCGTGTCCGCATTCATGAGCGGCAACTGCCGCAGCAGCCACACTGTTGCTTCCATATACCCCTTCACTAAGGTTCACCGTTTTGTTTGCCGGATTATAATGATCGGTCAGCATACCCGGAGTGCTGGTTACACGCACGTCATAGATACCGTTATCATGCAACATTTTTTCAGCCACATCCTTTCCTGTCATACCGCTGGCCAAAGGCATCTTCGAGTATTTCTTAAACTTGCTTTGCAGACTATTCTGTACAATATAGCTGATTACCGCGATTCCAATAAATAAGATCCAATACATTGACATAGTTTTGTTCTTTATAATTCTGTTGTTAAATATACACGTTATTATGTACAAATAGTTTGCCAGCATCCCCCTTTTAAATAGAATTAAGAATTCCTGCCATCACACGCCTCCGAATTCACATCCGTCAATTTCAATTAAAAAATGATATTATGAGAAAAAAAAGAGTGGATTATTGACTTTTGATTTATACATTTGAGGCAAAATTAAGAAATATGGAACATGAAATAGGAAATATATCCATAGCCCGTATCCGACAGATGAATCCCAGTCTAAAAGGGATTAACAATGATTTCGTAATGGATAGAAGCGAACATTACATCCCCGAGAATATGAACCCCATCTTTAAATACCCATTACGGCTGGATGGAATCATTATCTCTATCCGTGAAAAAGGCTCTGCCAAAGTCAATATCAATTTACGGGAATACGACATTGAGCAAAACGATCTGATTATTTGCGCTCCCGGCGATATTCTACAGTCCATGTTATCACCGGGCATTCATTTGTCACAAATGTTTTTAATATCATCTGATTTCTTAAAAGAGATGTATATCAACCTGAACAGTTTCATGCCATTTTTCATCTCATTGAAAGAGAATCCCAAATTTCATTTGATGGAAGAAGAGGTACAGGAACTGAAATCATTCTATGAACTGATAGAAGAAACCGTAAGCCGGAACGATAACTTCAGGACAGAAATCGTACGCAGACTAATGGGGGCCTATTTATATAAGATAGGTTCCATCCTTCATAGAAAACAACCGGAATTCCTTTCCGAGAATCCGAAATCACTGAAAAGGGAAGAGGTATTGTTCAACCAGTTCATCAACTTGCTGACCGAACATCACCGTAAAGAAAGACGCGTAGATTTTTATGCGGAGCAATTATTCCTGAGTCCCAAACATTTCTCCACCGTAGTAAAGAAAGTAAGCGGAAAAACTGCCGGAGAGTGGATTGACGAATATGTGATACTGGAAGCCAAAGCGCTGTTGAAATACTCCGTCATGTCTATTCAGGAAGTAGCTTATTTTATGAACTTCCCGAACCCTTCCTTTTTTGGCAAATACTTCAAGCACCATACCGGGTTATCTCCCAGCGAATACAAGATGCAATAATGAAAACAGAAGATAAAAAATAGTAATCCAACGGGGGCTGTCCGAAAAAAAACGGACAGCCCCCGAAAGTAAATTATATAAGTGTGACTACACTACCTCTCATCTTAAAATAATTTTGCAGGATATTCACCGGCATCCACCAATGCCTGTATCTTGTCAACCACACTCTGACGGTCTTCAGGATAAGTTACTCCAAACCATTTGCTGGTAGTATCCAATACCTCAACGGTAGCAGTACCATCATTAATCAGCTTGTCCACCATCAGCGGAATAAAGAATTCGCTCTTCAAGTTTTCCATATTTTTAGGATCGCTCAAGAATGCTTTAAAGAATTCCTTGCTGTAAGCAAAGTAATCAGGAGTAAAGCCCCAGAAATTCATGCTCACCGGAGTTGTGTCAGGGGTAGCTGTCCATTCGCCATTGTCGTCAATATACTTCACTTCTCCGTCTATGCGCTGAATTTTGGTACGTTCTACCACGGAAGTCAACAAATGATCCGCATTGGTTCCACAGATGCCGCGGGATACCGTTCCACTCTCGCTCAATGTATTTCCTACACGGAAGCCCACCATAGCATACGTGTTTTTAGCACCTTCGGGCAGTGCAGAAAGGAACTTGCCCATTACCTGGAACGAGTCACGGCCATAGAAGTCATCGCAATTGATCACCGCAAACGGTTCCTGTATCACATCAGCTCCCATCATGACAGCATGGTTAGTTCCCCAAGGTTTTGTACGCTCCGCAGGACAAGTAAAACCCTCCGGCAGATTGTCTAAAGCCTGGAATACCAGTTCGCAAGGAATATGACCTTCATATTTAGAAATAATCTTTTCACGAAAATCTTGTTCAAAATCTTTACGGATAACAAAGACCAGTTTTCCAAAGCCGGCGTTGATAGCGTCATAAATAGAATAATCCATAATAGTTTCGCCGTTAGGACCCAGACCATCCAATTGCTTCAATCCTCCGTAACGGCTGCCCATACCAGCCGCCAATAAAAATAAAGTTGGTTTCATAGTTTATTTATTTAAAATTGAATATTTGATGGTACAAAGCTACAAAATAATACGGAGGAAAAAAGCTACATTCCATTCAAATTCGAGCATAAATCAATCATTTCCCTCCTTTTGACGCAAATCAAGCCCTATTTCTAGAAAGGATAGCCGATGGCAAAGTGCAATCCCAGTCCATCCTTAAACTTAGGAATATTATAATATCCTTTCTTGCCGGTATCATACGGATCATGAAGAGCAATACCCAGATCCAGGCGGATCACCAGGAAAGTAAGGTCATAACGCAATCCCACCCCAGTACCCAAAGCTATACTTTTAGCAAAATTACGAAGAGTAAGCAAACCGCCGGGACGTATATTCTCACCTTCCTCATTCTTTTGTTCACGCAGCAGCCACACATTTCCCGCGTCCAGAAAAGCTGCCCCGTACAAATCACCCAGGATAGGGAAACGGTATTCCACATTCGCTTCCAGCTTCACATCTCCGGTTTCATCCAGATAACCATACTGTTTATCTTCGGGACGATAAGAACCGGGGCCGATAGAGCGCACTGTAAACGCACGGATACTGTTAGCTCCCCCAATATAGAACTGCTCGCTGTAAGGCGCTACAGTCTGGTTCCCATATGCATACAAAATTCCCCCCATCAAACGAGTGGCTATATGCTGTTTCTCTCCGACTTTAAACAAACAACGCACTTCGGATGTCATTTTCAGGAATTGCGCATAAGGACTGTTTAATAACTTCTTATCTGTTTCCTTGAATCCCTTCCCAAAAGCAGCATACACCAACGAAGTCAGATTACCTGCCGAAGTAAAGGAAGTTTCCCACCATAAATTATTGCGTTTCTTCAACGGGGCGTTATCATACGTAAACGTATAACTCATAGCTGGGATAAACTGATTTCCCAAACTGATTTTCAAGCTCCGGTTCTTGTCCACTATCGTATCAAAACGTGTAGTAGTATGCTGCAACGTATTAAATGCCAGTCTGAAAGGAGTCACAGTATGTTTCCATACCCGCGAAGGCTGGAAATCGTATGACACCGTTCCACCGAAAGAAAGCATTTTAAAGAAGCGGGCACGGTTCAACTGACTGGCATACAACTTGAATGAGGTATGCTGCGGAAATCGCGAGCTCATCATTTTTTTACTCATCCACGGCAACACCAGGCGAGGATACTCCAATGAAAAAGAAGTCC
>ULUP01008909.1_pt1 | contig 12616 bp, 7 predicted proteins | sample 1958581 | NCBI WGS metagenome assembly ULUP01 (sample SAMEA4835763, study PRJEB28245) | human gut metagenome | biome: gut microbiome; material: fecal sample | place: Denmark | collected 2008 | reverse complement strand
AGCCGAAACAGCGGCCGGATATTCTGCACGTCGAACATCATCGCTCCGTTGGCGATTCCCTCGGTGTTCGACGCATAATACTTAATGTTGGCATAGTGGGTCGTAATCACCCCGTAACAGCCTTTGCTGCGGAGCCGTTCGAGGATCGACTCCGCGATCGCCCCGCCGATGATAGGCTCCGTACCCGAACCGAACTCGTCGATAAGCACCAGCGTCCGGTTCGAAGCTCCGGCGAGCATGTTCTTCATATTGAGCAGGTGCGACGAATAGGTCGAAAGATCGTCGTCGATCGACTGCTCGTCCCCGATGTCGATCATTAGGTTGCGGAACAGGGGCAGCTCCGAATTCTCCGATGCCGGAACCAGGAATCCGCACTGGAACATATATTGGATGATGCCCGTAGTTTTCAGACACACCGACTTGCCGCCGGCATTCGGCCCCGAAATCACCAGGATATGACGCCGTTTGTCGAGTTGCAGATCGAGCGGCACCACCTGCTTGCCCTGCGCCCGGAGCGTCTGCTGCAACAAGGGATGCCGCGCATTGCGCAGCACCAGCCGGTCGTCCGTCGAAACGATCGGCTTCACCGCTCCGTTGGCAACGGCCCAGCGGGCTTTGGCACGGATCATATCCAGATCCGAAAGATAGTCGCCAATCAGCGCGATCCGATCCGCTTCGGGGCGAATCGAGTCGGTGAAGGCCGAGAGGATCCGCACGATCTCGCGCCGCTCGGCGTACTCCAGCTCCTTGAGTTCGTTATTGATTTCGACGACCTCGACCGGCTCGACGTAGAAGGTCTTGCCCGTGGCCGATTCGTCGTGGATGAAACCCTGCAACTTGCGTTTATTGGCCGCTGCGACCGGAATCACCGCCCGGCCGTCGCGGATCGAGAGCATCGCGTCGGCCTCCACGATACCGGCTTTCTTGGCATTCGACAACACCTGCTGCAGGCGTTTGGCGGCCTGCCCCTCCCGCTCGCGGATCATCCGCCGGATCTGCTGCAACTCCGGCGAAGCGTCGTCCCGGATCTTGCCGTACTGATCGACGATACCGTCGATCGCCCGAACGATCTCCGGGAAAGCCTCGATCCCCCGGCTGCGGAGCCGCAGTTCGGGATATAGCTCCTCACCGCGCCCCAGGATAAAACCGGCGATCGCCCCCGCCGAAGCCAGCGCCCGGCGCAGCAACACGACCTCCTCGACTTCGAGGAAACTGCCTTCGATCTTCAGTTTGGAAAGGATATAATCGACATCGACGAACTCGTCGTCCGGAAAGTCCCGTTCCATCTCCAGCAGACGGCGCATCTCGTCCGCCAGCGCCAGCCGCCGCTCGACATCGGCCTGCGGAGTGCTGAATTGTTCGGCGCACAACCTTTCCCGGCCGCCGCGAATCGTACACAGCGCCGCGACCTGCTCACGCAGCCGGTCGAAACCGACTTTCTGTTCAAAGTTCGCCGGATAGATCATCGCACAGAGAAAACATTCGAAACTATCGGGCCGCTTTCAGGGCCTTGAGCGAATCGCGCCGGGCATGTTTCGCCTCTTTTTTCTGCTGCTTGCGGTCGGCCTTTTCGGGATCGCGGCCGAACAGCGAGAAATGGACGTAACGAGCAGGATGGGCCTGCAAGTTGGCCAGCAGCGACGCCAAGTTCGCAGTCGCCTCGTTGAGCGATTCGTACAGACGGGGATCGCTGACGAGCTGCCCGACAGTCCCCTCCCCGGCATTGACACGGGCCAAGATCGCATTGAGGTTCATCAGAGTCGAATCGAGCGCCCCGGCCAGATTCTCACGCTGTATTTGGTCGGTAAAATTGCTTAAATTCAGGATAATACTGTCCATACGCGGAGAGTTCTCGCCGAGCATCTCCGAAAAACGGGTCAAATTCGCTACGGCGCTCTCCAGATTCGCACGCTGCGACAGCAACATACCGTTTACGCTGCCCGTAATCGAATTCAGGTGCGACATCGTACCTTCGATATTCGCGGCGTTCTGCTCCATAATCAGATTCAGGTTATCCATCGTGCGGCTCAAATCCCCCACGACCTGCGACATCTTCTGCTTGAAAAATTCGAGTTCCGAACCCGCCATATCCATCAGGCCCTTGCTGCGGCTCGAACAGAGGGTGTCCCCGGATTGCAGGTAGGTCCCGGCATCGCCCAGAGCGATTTCGATCGCTTTGGCGCCCATGATGCTGTTGCTGTAGATCCGGGCTTCGGAATTGGACGGAATCCGGTATTTCCGCTGGATCGTCAGTTGAAGTACGACCTCGTTACCGATCGAAGGATCGAACGAAATATCCGTCACGGCTCCCACCTTCACGCCCCGGATCAGAATCGGCGAAGCGTTCTGCACGCCATCGACCTGGTCGTAAGCGGCATAATAGACCGCGTTGCGACTGAAGATGTCGAACCCCTTCAGAAAGCGGATACCCGCCCAGAGGGCGCCGATCATCAGCACGGCGAAAATGCCGATCTTAACTTCTCTTCTCATATACCTGTTTTTTTCGTTTTATTTACTGTACGATCCGGTCGCCCCGACAACTCACCACGAACGCATCGCGGAACTCCCTGCGCACCTCGGCCAACTTGGCTTCGGCCTGCTTGCGGGTATCGAAACGCCCCACACAATACTTATACCTGAACCGGCCGCCGGTAACGAACTCCGTGACTTTTCCCCGGTAACTTTTGAACTGCCGGTCCTTGGGCGGCACGCGCTTGGCGCTGGCGATCAACTGCACGGCATAAAACGTCTTCTCCTGTTCGGCTTTCCCGGTTTTGACACTACCCTTATCCGCTTTGTCCGAAGCGGCAGCCGAAGCCGGCTCTGCGACATCGGCATCGGCCTGTTCGTAAATGGCATCGTCATCGACAAGCAGCGCACCCCGAACGAAAGCGACGTAATCCTTCACCGCATCGCACAGCGCACGTGCGATTTGAGCCTGCCCCTTCGCCGAATTCATATAAGCATACTCCTCCGAATTGGAAAGGAAACCTATCTCGGTCAGGATACCGGGCATATCGGTAGCGTAGAGCACTTTGAGCGGCTGCCGCTTCACACCGCGATTGTGCCGCCCGGACTTGACGTAATGTTTCTGCACCAGACGGGCCATCGCTTCGCTGTATTCACCATAGGTGAACTGCAGGTTCTGGATATAAGCCCGGACGATCGCCGCCGTCTTCTCGTTCGACATATCGAGCAGCTCCTCCTGGTTGTTATAATAGAGGGCCCTCTCGTTGGCGTTCTTCTCCAGCGGACTCTCACCCATAATCAGGGTTTCGACTCCCCGTGCCGACGCCGATGCCGCAGCATTGGTATGGATCGAAATGAACAGGTCGCCGCCCGCCTTGTTGGCGATATCGGCCCGAGCCTGCAAATCCTGGGTCAGACTTTCGGAAAACTGCTTGTCCGTCTTACGCGTGTAAACCACTTTCAACTGGGGGATCTCCTTCTCGATCAAGGCCCCGAGCTTCAGAGCGATCTGAAGGTTGAGATCTTTCTCATAAACTCCTCTGTAATGAGCTCCCGGAAACTTCGGCCCCCCGTGCCCGGCATCGATTACGACGACCCGCACGCCCTGTGCAATATTCTGCGCAGCAACTCCGTTGAAAGAGAGTGTCGCAATCAAAAACAGGGCAACAAGAAAAAGCGATTTCCGCATAGCAAAAGTGGCTGAAAATTTAACGGTTCTGAATTTTTTACCTATATTTGCCGGATGTTAAAACCCCCGCACTGAGGCTTTCGGAGCCATTTTCGGGCGGTTTTGCCGACTTGTCGGCAAAGGTATGATTTTTTTTGGAATTTTGGACAGGCTAAAGGCAAAATATATCTTCTCGGGAGCACTCCTGCTGCTCTTCCTGCTTCCGGTGCTCGGCATGGCGCTGCCGGGCGGAGTGCAGCATCCCGCGACACCCGAACGCCAAACACCGCCCGACAGCACTCCGACACAAGCCGTACAAAAATCCCGCCGCGAAACCCGCCGGGAGATTCGGCGCCTTCAACGGGAAGCCGACCGCCCCCCGACCGCCGAAACACGTACGGAAGAGGAGCAGGATTCGCTTTTCGACACCAAGATCGACTCGATCTTCGGAGCGCCTCCCCTCTCGCCGATCGCCCCCGCCGACAGTACGGCTCCCACCGGCAACGACTCGCTGCTGCGCGATTCGTTGCGTCAGGACACGACCCGGCGCGATACGACCCGGAAAAAATCTTTCCTGGACGACATCATCAGCGGCAAAAACCAGGACTCGCTCTACTACGACGTACGCAACCGCACGGTCTATATCTACAACCAGGGCGATATCAACTACCAGAACATGAATCTCAAGGGAGATTTCATGCGGGTCAATATGGACGAAAAGATCATCTACGCCCACGGCAAGCGCGACACGATAGACGGCAAACCGACAGTTACCAACCCCACTTTCACCGAAGGAGCCGCCAATCCCTACACGATGGACACGATCACCTACAACATCGGCAGTAAAAAGGCGAAAATCAAAGGCGTGGCGACTCAGGAGGGCGACGGCTGGCTGATCGGCAACAACGTCAAAAAGATGGACGACAACACCATCCACATCCAGGACGGCAAATACACCACCTGCGACCAGACGGACCACCCCCACTTCTACCTGGCGATGACCAAGGCGAAGGTGATTCCCGGCAAGAAAGTGGTCACGGGTCCCGCCTACCTGGTCCTGGAAGACGTTCCCATCTACTTTCCGCTGCTGCCCGAGGGTTTCTTCCCGCTCAGTTCCGGCCCCAAGTCGGGTCTGCTGATGCCGACTTTCGGCGAGGAATCGACCAAGGGATTCTACATTCGTGACCTGGGCTACTACTTCACGCTCGGAGAGCACATGGACCTGGCCATCCGGGGCGGTATCTACACTCTCGGATCGTGGGAGGCATCCGCGATGTCGCGCTATATGAAGCGTTACAAGTACAACGGCACCCTGAATTTCAACTACTCGAACGTCCGTGTCGGCGACAAGGGCGAACCCGACTTCCTCCAGCAGAACAACTTCCAGCTCTACTGGCAGCATACGCAAGACCCCAAAGCCAATCCGGGATCGACCTTCTCCGCTTCGGTCGATTTCCGTACCAGCGGCTACAACCGCTATTCGGCTACCAGCCTGAACGAAGCGCTCCAGACGCAGACAAGTTCGACGATCTCCTATTCGAAAAGCTGGCTCGGCACCCCGTTCTCCCTTTCGGCCAACATGTCCGTTTCGCAGAACTCGCAGAGCGGAACGCTCTCGATCGCCCTGCCGAACGTCGTCTTCAACGTTTCGACCTTCTACCCCTTCAAACGCAAGGAGGCGATGGGCAAGCAGCGGTGGTACGAAAAGATTTCGCTCCGCTACACCGGCAAGTTCAACAACAAGGCCAACGCCAAAGAGTCCGAAATCTTCACCAAGGAAACACTCCAGAACATGCAGTACGGCTTCGAGCATAGCATTCCCATCTCGGCGACGTACAACATCTTCAACTATATCAACTTCGGACCTACGATCAACTACACCGAAAAGTGGTATTTCAAAAAACAGGAGCAGGTTTGGAACCCGGTGCTGAACCGCATCGACAAACTCGACCCGGAGTACGGGTTCTACCGTCTGTACAACTACAACTTCAGCCTGCAGGCCTCGACGATCATCTATGGCCGCTACGAGGCCAAGAAGAAAACGCGCAAGATACAGGCGATCCGCCACACGATCACCCCGACGGTGAGCTTCTCCTACGCCCCCGACTTCTCCAAGCAGAAATACGGCTACGTAAAGACCGTGCAGAGCGATACGCTGGGTAATTTCAAGACCTACTCGCCTTTCGAAGGGAGCATCTTCGGCGTGCCCAGCTCCGGTCAGTCCATGGCCATCAACGCCTCGCTCTCGCAGACGCTCGAAATGAAGGTGCTCAGCAAACGCGATACCTCGGGTATGAAGAAGATCAAACTGATCGACGAACTCCGCATCGGACAGGTATCCTATAACTTCCTGGCCGACTCCATGGGACTTTCGAACATCCCCATTTCGCTGCGCACGACCGTTTTCCAGAATTTCGGCATCAATATCAACGCTACGCTCGACCCTTACCGGGTCACCCCGCAGGGCCAGCGTATCAACAAACTCTTTTTCCCGGGCCGTGTGGTATCGGCCAGCACTTCGTTCGGCTATACGTTCCAATCCCGCCAGGACAACTCCACCCCGGCGATCAACGACATCAACAGCGCCCCGGTCGATCCGGCCTACGCCAATCCTTTCTACGACCCTTACGGGCAAATGAACCCGGCCCTGCGACGGCAATACATGACCCAGGCCTACTACGACTTCTCGCTACCCTGGAACCTGGGATTCAACTATACGATCAGCTACTCCGCATCACCGACCAACAACGGCACGACGGGCTACCAGAAAAACATCACCCAAACGCTCGGCATCAACGGCAGCGTTACGATTCTGCCAAAAATGGGTGTAACAATCCAGGGCGGTTACGACTTCCAGGCCAAAGAGCTGACTCCGGCCTCCATCACCATTACACGCGACCTGCATTGCTGGCAAATGTCGTTCGCGTGGGTCCCCTTCGGCCACTATCAGAGCTGGAGTTTCAACATCGGCGTCAAAGCGGCTTCCCTCGCCGACCTGAAATACGACAAAAGCCAGAGCATGTTCGACAACCTGTATTGATTTTCCGCGTCGTTCCCTTCTACCCCCGGAATATAAAGATTCTGTGAAATTTAGTTTTTTCCTACTCTTTTACATAAATATTCCCTACATTTGTGCGTAAACATTTTAGGGCGAGAAAAAACTCTCAAACATAATACCTCTATGATTATGAAAAAACACTACGAATCTACGGTTAAGGGGGGGGGAACTTCGTACTCCGCTCCTTCGGTTGAGATCCTCAGCATCTCGATCGAGAAAGGTTTTGCCAACAGCACTGTCCTGGACTATGGCGGAGCCGGCGAAGCAGGCGGCAGCGTTAATGACACCGATTACGGAGAATACTAACAAACACATCCTACGACTATGAAAACTTTTTTCAAATCCATTTTGGCTGTCGCAGTGTGTGCATCTCTGTTCGCAGCCTGTTCCAAAGACGACACGGTTTCCGACCCGTCGAACGGTCGTAAAGTAACGATGACGGTCACCGCATCGTCTGAACTCGAATCAGCATCCGGTTCCCGTACTACATATGATCCCCTGACGGGGAAAATCTCGTGGAACGAAACCGGCGAATACCTTCAGGTGTTCGAAACGGCCGCCTCCAAAACCACATACGCCAACTCGCAGGAAGGTACGGTAAGCGACGACACGGCGAAATTCGCCGTATCGTTCCCGGAGAATACGAACACTCCGCTCGTTTATAACGCGGTTTATCCCGCCTCGGCATGGGTTACCTCCAGCAATACGGACATCACCAACATGAAGGTCATCACTCCCACAGTCCAGCAGCCGACCGCTACGAGTTTCGATTCGAACGCGGACCTGCTGATCGCCAAATCGTTCTCTGTGGAGAGTCAGCCGACCGAACTGCAAATGAGTTTCGGCCGTGCCGTCGCCATCGGTAAGATGACGGTCAAGAACCTCGCATCTGCGGAAAGTGTCCTCGGCGTCAAATTTACGGCTCCCGACAAAAAAGTCACGGGCCGCAGCTATGTCGATATGACGGCAGGCACCGTCAAGGAGTACGGTTATCCCGGTAATTTCTCGGACAACGTGACGCTGAGCTACTCTTCGGAGATGAACCTTACGGCCAACGGCGCAACGGGCATGACCGCCTATTTCACCTGCTTCCCGTTCGAGGTGGCAGCCGGTGAAACATTCACCGTTACCGTGACCACCGCATCGAAGATCTTCACCAAGACGGTAACCGTTCAGGAGGGCCGGCCCCTGGCTTTCGCAGCAGGCGACAGTTCGACTTTCGCGGTCGATATGACCGACGCTGCGGAAGAGGAGAACGAAACATTGAGCGGCGACTACGTCATCACGGCGACCCAATCCGAAACAACCTATGCAATGAGTTCTTTAGCTGAAAGCTCCCGTTTGGCTCCCGTAGTGATTACGCCGTCTAATCCCTACAAAACCGGGGACGAAACCCTCATTTGGACAATTACCAAATCGGGTGACAACTACACGATCAGTCAAGGCGAGAACTACCTCTCCTGGGAAAGCGGCAACAGCGCTACGACCTCTACGACTCCTTATGAACTGGTAATTACCAAGAACAAGTCCGAAGGTACTTACCAAATCGCATCGGCAGCGACCCCTTCCCGTATTTTGGCGAAAAACGATCAAGCAGCTCTCGGTTTTGGATTCTATACCGGCAGTCAGACAAAAGATCTGACCCTAATCCCTGCCGAATACGTCAAGTTGCCTGAAATCACGTTGGATCAGACGACCCTGACACTGTCTTATAACGATACGGAAACTCACTATATCCCCGTTACGTTGAAGAACGCCGAAACGCAAGACGTTTCCGTCGCTATTTACGACGGCACTGAAGGAACCGAACAGCCGGACTGGATCACCACAGGTGATTACAACGGCAGCGAAAATCGCCTCGAAGTCGCAGCCACAGAAAATACGGTCGCAACACCTCGTACAGCACGCATCGTTCTTACCGCCACTACTTCACTGGGTACAGCCCAAGCGACGCTGACTGTTGAGCAGGCTGCTGCCGGCGCAAAGGCATGGGTTTCGGAAACTTTCGAGAACTATAAACCCGATGCAGGATCAGCCTACAACTCTAATGGAACTTTCAACGGCGTAACAACCGGGACTCCGGTATGGACCTATGCAAAATGTGGTAATCCGAACCAATCCAAAACCGACCGTACTACATTGTCCAACACGGCAGGGATCACAGTTTCCAGCGAAACTTACCTCACGATAGGTAAGAGCGGTTCATTGAGCGTAACAATCCCTGGCGGAATCACAGCACTCAAGTTCAACGCCTTGACAAGTTCGAAAGGCAGTGCAACCTTGACCGTAACAGTCGGAGGAAAAAGCGTAGGAACATTAAGTATAACCAAAAATTCAAAAAAAGTTTTCGAGCTCTCGGATATAGTATGCAACGGGCAGGACGCAACGATCAAGATCGAGCAAAACACGGAAAACCGTACTACTATCGGTGATTTCTCTTGGCAGCTTGAGTGAACAGGAGGCGGAGTTCCGACTCCAGACCCTACCCCGGGAATTGCTACACCGAGCGTAAGCGACATAACTTCGAGTACAGCGAAGGTTTCCAGTAGTCTGACCGACGCCGCTTACGCAACCGAGGTGCAGTTCTTCTATTCCGCAACGAACGGCAGCGACACGGGAAGTGTCGTTGCCTTCGTTTCCGGAAACGAAGCGACCGCCAACCTCTCCGATCTTCTGCCCGCAACGACGTACACGGTTTACGGCGTCGTAACGGCGACCAACGGCTCCACGCCGCAGAGTTCTTCGACAACCTTTACCACCGAAGGAGCACGGACGGATCATGCCGCCTGGTACGAGCTTCCGGCCCGCACGACAGCCGATGAGACGATCACGCAGACGGTTTATCCCGCCTCCGGATCGCAGCGCAACTACACGATGTACTACGACAAATCGACCTACACGGCTTACTGGGTAGCCTATCCGCTCGCAAAAGGACACATGGGAAACGGACGTTCCGACAAATGGCAGCGCAATCCTGGACTGGCCGAATCCGAACAGATCAACGTCTGGTCGAGCAGCTACGGGGTCAATCTCGGAGCTACCACATCGGACGGATATGACAGTTCGAAAGAGTTCTACGCCCGGGGGCACCAGATACCCAACGCCGACCGCAACGGTTCGGACGAATTGGTCGTACAGACCTATTACGCAACCAATTCCACGCCGCAGATTCAGAACAAATTCAACGGCGGTATTTGGCAGCAGCTCGAAAGCGGCGTCCGAAATATCGCTGCGACTACGGACACGGTATATGTGGTGACGGGCGCTATTCTCCAGACCGCAGGCAACCACGAAGCGATCACCTGGATCACACCGAAGTCGGACAGCAAAAGATGCCCCGTACCGAACTATTACTACAAAGCGTTGTTGAAAGTCCGGCGCGACGCGTCGAATAAAGTGACGTCGGCCATGACGATCGGTTTCTGGATGGAACACAGGGAGTACTCGAACGATAGCTACACGAACTATGCGACTTCCGTCGCCGAGATCGAACGGCTCACCGGCTTCGATTTCTTCGCCAACTTGCCTGCCGACATTCAGGCCGCAGCGGAGCAAAATTCGAACTGGAACACATTCGCATCGTTCTAAACGGGCGAAAAGATCTCCGACACGACAAAACGACACGCATCGAATAGAATGATGCGTGTCGTTTTGCATTATCCATACATCCGAACGGCTTATTCTTCCGAAAAATAATTATCTTTACGAATCGGAAAATCGCCGAATCCGAAAACCGACACTCGAAGCGGATGCAACGAAGAGGCGGGAATATTCCGCCGCCTCCAAAGGAGGCAAACCGCAAATATCCGATCGACGAGGCCCGTGATTGTCCGCGAGGTCCTGCCGAACGCAGAAAACGAAAAAAACACAAAGTCAAAGCCAGGTTCTCCGTCCATTTCCCGCGATCCGGCTCCGTTATGCTACGACTCAAGTCCGAAAACCTCCGGTCGAAACTCCGGCGCATGCCCCTGCTCCGCGCATTGCCGCCGCTCGCGGCCGGCATCCTGCTGGCCGACCACTACGTACTGCCGCTGTGGTTGTTAGTAGGCGGATTCCTCGTCTGCGGTATCCTGGCACTGCTCGCCGACGACCGGGGCGCAAACCTCGCCACCCTGGGAGCCATTCTGCTTTTCGGCATGACCGTCACCGAACTGAGACACACTCCCGCTCCGCCGACCGGCACTCCGGGCGAATACGAAATCATCGTCCGGGAACGCCTCTCCGAACGGGAAGGCAAAACGGCCTCCGGCACAACGATCCGCGCCCGGCGGAACTCCGCAACCGGAGAATGGCTCCCCGCCGCCGGAAACCTCGTGGTGCGATGCGACTCTTCGACCGCACTGAATCCCGGCGACCGAGCCGTCGTACGCGGCAAAATCTACCCTTTCACCGCCCGTCACGGCGGCTACGGACGGCTGATGACCCGCCGGGGATACGTCGGCACCCTCTACCTGAACCGCTCAAGCCTGCTGCTGCGCGACACCCTGCACCGGGAGCTTTCCCCGAAGCACCTCTCCCTGTTCCTGCACGAACGGGCCGTCGCACGGCTCGACCGTCTGGCCCTGGCACCCGACGAACAGGCCCTCTGCAACGCTATGACGGCCGGGGATCGACGCTCGCTCTCCCCTGCACTCCGTGCGGCCTACTCGCGCAGCGGGACCTCGCACCTGCTCGCCGTCTCGGGATTGCACGTGGGCATCGTCTTTCTGCTCGCCAACCTGCTGCTCTGGTGGCTGCCGCTCTTCCGACACGGACACATCCTGCGCAATATCGCGGTCATCCTGCTCATCTGGCTCTATGCCGCCACGACGGGATTCCCGCCCAGCGTCGTCCGGGCCGCGCTGATGTTCTCCGTCCTGCAATTCGCCCTGGCCTCGTCGTCGGAATACGTCGGGATGAACACACTCGCCGGCGTAGCCTTCGTCATGCTGCTCTTCCATCCCGATTACCTGTTCGACATCAGCTTCCAACTCTCGTTCATCGCCGTCGCCGGCATCATCGCCTGGGGACTCCCCCTCTGCCGCCTCCTGCGAACACGCCGCAAAAGCATCGATATGCTGACCGCAACCCTCGCCATCGGATTTTCAGCGTCCGCTGCGACTGCACCTCTTATCTCCCATACCTTCGGCCAGATCTCGGTCGTCGGACTGGCACTCAACCCCGTCGTCATCCTGCTCTCCTACGTCGTGGTCGGGAGCTGCACGCTCTGGCTCGTGATCCCGGGAACGGCGCTCGCACCGCTCTTCTCGGTCGTCGCAGGATTCGCAGCCCGGGCACAGAACGAACTGATCCGAGCTGCAGCGGCACTTCCGGCAGCCGCCCTCGACATCCGGCTCACGACGACCCAATGCTGGAGTGTTTACGGACTTTTCATCTTCGCAACCCTACTCCTATGGAGCGCCGAACGGAAAAAATCGGTATCTTCGCTCCCGGAATGATGACTCCGGAACAATACCGACTGCTGCTGACTCCCGAAGTGCGGCATACCGTCGAGGAACAAATCGGCCGCGACCCTGCGGCGATCGCCCTCGACAAGCGTATTCCGCATGCGGCACTCGTCGCCACGCAGGTCAAATACCTTGCGCGGGCACGGACGAAACTCCCCTCCTACTATGAAGCCCGCTGCATCCTCCCGCCGCTGGCTTTCGAACAGGCCTCGAGCGAGGCATGCGCGGCCCGCAAAAGTTGCAGCGGAAACACGGTGCTCGACCTTACCTGCGGACTGGGCGTCGATGCCCTCTACCTCTCAAAACGCTTCCGCGAAGTCATCACCCTCGAACGGGATGCGACGCTGGCGGCCGTCGCCGAAGAGAATTTCCGGCGGCTGGGCGCAACGAACATACGGGTTATCAACTCCTCCGCCGAGGCGTTCCTCGCCTCGACCCTGGACCACTTCGACTGGATCTACGCCGACCCCGACC
>ULUP01045663.1_pt1 | contig 13350 bp, 9 predicted proteins | sample 1958581 | NCBI WGS metagenome assembly ULUP01 (sample SAMEA4835763, study PRJEB28245) | human gut metagenome | biome: gut microbiome; material: fecal sample | place: Denmark | collected 2008 | reverse complement strand
CAACGAGAGAGGTTAAATGCAAAGATAATCGACTTATAGGGCAACTTATCGTTATTGTTGTCGCAAAATACGAGACGGGTTGCCGATGGCGACGCCCGCTTTGGAATCACCCCTCGGGCGTTATCCTTCCCCGTAAAACCCGACGGCGTATTATAGTCAACTCTGCGTTCCCGTTACTGCGATACGATAAGCGAGCGGCGTCGTATTCTCGGATTTTTTAAAATTGCGGAAGAAGTTTATAACGTCCTCGTAACCGCATTTCGCCGCTATTTCGTTCACGTTGAGGTTAGTTTCTTCCAAAAGACTTTTCGCAAGCGCGATACGACACCTCGTGACGTATTGCATAGGCGAACAACCTGTATATTTTTTGAATATGTGCGAGACGTAATATTTGTTTACGTAAAGTTTTTCGCATATATCGTCTATCGTGTTTATGGTCGTGAAATTATCCCGTATATATGTGTAAATCTCCGAAAAAGCGGCGTTCTTGACCAAAGTCGTTTCACTTATTTCGGTTTTTCTCAAAATTTCCGTCAACAGAATTTTGACGTAGAAGTCCGCCATCATTTCGCTGTACGGCTCGGAACTGTTCTGCGTTTCCTTTAAAAGCGCGGAGAAAAGCCATTCGAACCTACCGAAATCTTTCCCCACCGAAACGATAGGCTCGTGCCCCTCGGGGAACAGACAGTTATCGGGCAGAAGATTGATTTTAAGCCCCGTCACCCCAAAGAATTCCATTTCCAGAGGCTCCCGCCCGTTAGTGTACTCACGGTGAACGGCGTTCGGCGGATATATGGCGAGGTCGCCCTTTTTGACGTTATAAAGAGTTTCGCCGATTTTTATATGCCCCGCTCCGGAAGTGACGAATACAATTTCGAGAAAATCGTGTTCGTGATAATTTTCCGACCATTGTTTCGTCCTTTGGAGTTTACCCGCGTATAAAACCCTCGTATTGAATTTCAACGGTTTACTTTTCGAAATCGTGTAATGCTCCCGATACGCTTCTTTTTTAAGTCGCAATTCTTCGCTCATCGTTCTTCTCCCGACTTCGAACGAGAAAATATAAACCTCGTCCGAGCACGATCTATATACTCTATAACTGTATTATGCCACGCTTAGCGCGAGATTTCAATATTGTTTTAAAAAAAACTTGCAAAAGTTGATAAATTTTTCAAACAATTTACACAATGTATTTTCTTGACCTGTTAAAACGCCACTTTTTGATATTGAAACGCCGCTTTTATTGTGTTATGCTGAAATAGGTCGAAACGAGGAAAACCCCGCTTAGACACAAAAATCAAAAAGAGGGAATGTAATGAGTGTGTTGCTTGAAATGAAAGGGATTTCAAAGCGATTCCGCGGAGTTCAGGCCTTAAACGGCGTAAACTTCGATTTACGGGAAGGCGAAGTTCACGCGCTCGTCGGTGAAAACGGCGCGGGAAAATCGACGCTTATGAAAGTGCTTACAGGAATTCACCAACCGGACGCCGGAGAGATTTTTTATCTCGGCAAACCTTACGCCGTAAAAAACATCGGCGAATCGCAGGCGTTAGGGATAAGTATGGTTCATCAGGAACTCAATATGATGAACGATCTTACCGTAGCGCAAAACATTTTTATCGGAAGAGAAATGCGGTCGGGGTTTATCATAAAGGATAACGATATGGTAAAAGAGACCCGCGCGATTTTCGATCACATAGGAATCGACATCGACCCTAAGATAAAACTCGGCAGATTAACCGTCGGCAAACAGCAAATGGTCGAAATAGCGAAAGCGGTTTCGAGAGATTGCAAGGTTTTAATCCTCGACGAACCGACAGCCGCTCTCACCCAGACGGAGATAGACGAATTGTTCCGCATAATGGCAGACCTTAAATCCAAAGGCATCGGAATGATTTACATATCTCACAGAATGGACGAAATAAAGAAGATTTCCGACAGAATAACCGTTATGAGAGACGGCGAATACGTCGGCACCGTCGATACCGATTCGGTAACGAAAGACGAAATCATCAACATGATGATAGGAAGGGTCGTTTACGAAGACCCGAAAACTCACAGCGAGGTTCCCGAGGACGCCGAAACCGTTCTCGAAGTAAAGAATCTTACGTCGGGAAACCTTTTCAAAAACGTAAGTTTCAAGTTGCGTAAAGGCGAAGTACTCGGTTTTTCGGGGCTTATGGGCGCGGGAAGAACGGAAGTCGCGAGGGCAATTTTCGGAGCGGACCCCATCGACTCGGGCGAAATTTACGTCAACGGAAAACCGGTGAGTATAAAATCGCCGAAAGACGCCGTAAATCTCGGCATAGGATATCTTTCGGAAGACAGAAAACGATACGGGCTGATGCTCGACAAATCGGTCGCGGAGAATACCGCGCTTGCGTCGCTTGACAAATACATAAAATTCGGAATCATCAACGACAGAAAGATAAAGGAAGAAGCGCAGATCGAGAACGCCAAGTTAAAGACGAAAACCCCGTCTATGGAACAGGCTCTGAAAAACCTTTCGGGCGGAAATCAGCAAAAGGTAATCATAGCGCGCTGGCTCATAAAAAACAGCGACATTCTTATCTTCGACGAGCCGACGAGAGGTATCGACGTCGGGGCGAAAAGCGAAATCTACACGCTTATGAACGAACTTGCAAGGAGCGGAAAATCTATAATAATGATTTCGTCCGAACTCGTGGAAATTCTCAGAATGAGCGACAGAGTGCTTGTAATGTGCGAAGGTAAAAAGACGGGAGAACTCGATATCTCCGAGGCAAATCAGGAAAAAATCATGCAACTTGCGACGAAGCGTGAAAACGCCGACCGCTAAAAATATAGATTACGGGAGAAAATATTATGATTAACGAAAAAGAAAGCAAAACATTCGGAGCAACTTTAAACCTGCGCGGCAAAATGCGTCGGACAGGCGTAAGAACTCTTGACTACCTCAAAGTAAACGGCAAACAGAATATGATAATAATCGGCGCGACGATTTTTCTGTTTATCATATTCACTATCATCAATCCGAGTTACGCGGAAAAATCAAACCTTCTTACGATGGTAAAATCGTTCGTTCCCTACGCGATTTTAGGCTTAGGCGTAACGTTCGTTATATCGACGGGCGGCATCGACCTTTCGATCGGAACGGTTATGTTCGCTTCCACCGTCATAGCGGGCGCGGTCGTAGGCAGTTCGACCACTATGACTTCGAACCTCTGGCTTACGATTCCGATTATGATTATAGTCGGTCTGCTGTTCGGATTTTTAAACGGCTTTCTCGTTGCGAAGTGCAAACTTCCTCCGTTTATAGCAACGCTCGGCACGATGTTGTTCTCACGAGGAATATCTGCCGTTATAGCGCAGGGAATTACGGATAAATCGTCCGCCATAAAGTACCCCTCGACGGGTTGGTTGCAGACGGTATTCTCCAACCTTAACGGCTTCCCCATAGGTCTCGTATGGGTCTTGGGTCTTACCGTTATATGTATGGTACTCATGTTCAAAACGAAAATCGGAAGGTACATTCTTTCGATCGGAAGTAACGAAGAGGCTACCCGCCTTTCGGGAATCGACGTAGACAAATACAAGATGATAGCGTACGTTATAGGCGGACTTTTCGCAGGTATCGCGGCGATTTTCTGGACCGCTACGAACCCCTCCATTCCCCTTTCGGAAGGAAGCGGAAAGGAACTCGACGCAATCGCTGGCGTTTACATCGGCGGAACAAGCACGACGGGCGGTTTCGCGTCGATAGTCGGAACTATCTTCGGCGCGATAATTCTCGTAGTTATCCGTCAGGGACTCAACTTTATGCTCGTTCAGTTCAACTCTACTCTTTCCCCCACGTTTATAACCTACGCGGTAACGGGCGTAATAGTAGTCGGAGCGGTTCTCCTCGACGTAATTAAGAGACAGTCGGCTAACCGCGTAAAACAAGAGAAGAAAGCGGATAAGTTTAAAAAGAAGATCAAAGAGCGTATATCTGAACTCAATCTTGAAAAAGACTACGCGCTTTCCGCGAAAGACAATGCGGAAGCAAAGCAAAGACTTGCGGAAATCGAGGTCGAAATATCGCAACTTAAAGATGAATTGAAGGCAAAACTGCCCTCTTTAAAAGCAGAGGACGTCGCCGAAGCGGAAGAAGAAAAGAGGCGTAAAAAAGAAATCAAAGCGGCGGAAAAAGCCGAGAAAAAAGCGGCAAAAAAATAATTTAACTTTTAACGGGATTTACGCCTCAGGGCGCAAATTATAAAAAAATTATGTTTCAAGGAGGAAACAACAAATGAAACTCAGAAAACTACTCAGCATTGCTACGGCAAGCGTACTCTCGGCGGCTTTCCTTATGGTCGGCGCGTCCTGCAACAACAATAACACCAGCGGCAAAGATGAAAACCAGACGATAGCCGTCATAGCCAAGGGCGAAACGCACGCTTTCTGGCAAGCGGTAAAATCGGGAGCCGAGGCAGCGGGAAAAAAATACGGCTACAAAATCACTTTTGCAGGTCCCACAGCGGAGAGCGAAACTTATATTCCCGAGCAACGTGAAAAATTACAGTCTGCTCTCAACAATAAACACGTAAAGGCAGTCGTTCTCGCAACTATCGGTCAGGGCTTCGCCGACGAACTCGTAACGGCGTACGATAAAAAGATTCCCGTAGTCGAATTCGACAGCGGACTTTACGCGAACCGCGCGGACGTCACCGCCGGAAAAGATCCGACCATCGGAAAAGTTGCGACCGATAACGTAGCCGCAGCCGCTCTCGTTGCGGAAAACTTCTACAAATACCTTAAAACCAACAACAAATTAACCGCAGGTAAAGAATTCAAAATGGGCGTTATCCAGCACGATTCTTCCGCAACCGGTATTGACAGAGCAAAAGGATTCGAAGACAAATTCAAGGCTCTCGCTAAGGCTGACGGTTTCACCGTAGATATACAACATCAGACGAAAACCAACAACGACGGCGAATATAAGGCTGCCGCGCAGTCTCTTCAGGCAAGCCATGTAGACGCGATATTTATGTCCAACGAAGGAGTCGTAAGCGAGGTTTCGGCGGAAGTTGCGGACAACAAAGCCAAATACGAAAATATCCTTTTCTGCGGATTTGACTGCGGAACCAACCAGTACAACTGGATCAAGAACGATGGCAATAAATACCCCGTCCTCGTAGGTTCGGTCGCTCAGGACTCCTATTCGATAGGTTACAAAGCGGTTGAAATGGCGGCTAAGAAACTTGCCGGCGAAACGTTCGAGAAAAACGTAGGTATAGCGGGTCAGTGGTATACTTCCGCAAACATCGACGACCTTAAGTCGAAGAACATCTTCTACTTAGGATAATTCGCTCATTCCATTCCCGTAAAGGAGTCGGATTAAAGTCTCGGACTTTATCCGACTCTTTCTTTTGATGAATGTTAAGAAAAGTGTGTAAGCCTTTTTTCTAACTTACACACTTTTCTTGATATTCCCTGATATTCAGCAATAAAAGTCATAAACAATGGCATAAAAAATAAGACGCCTTATGTTGTTTCGGGCGTCTTATCTTAATTCAAATATCGTTTATATTATATTGTTAAATATCGTTTTACGACCTTTTACAGCCGCTTTTAATTCTACCTATTATCGATTACTGATTGTCGGCGAGTTTCGCAGTCTTTAAGAAACTTCTTACGCTGTCTATCGCGCTTAAACACGCTTGCAACTGCGAGTAAGTCTCCCCTATGCATAACGTAACTTTCGTCGCGTTTCTCAATTTGAAAAAGTATCTGCCCTTCTTGTCGCAATCGACTATGAAGTTCCCCGCAATTCCGTTCTGGCTTATGTTTCCTATCGCCTCTTTCGCCGAAGCGTAGGAAGCGTAAGACTCGCTGCATAACAAAAGTTCGCCGTTGGAAGCGTGAAGTTGAGCCCTGTATTCGCCCTCTTCTTCTTTTATTACCCATTTGCCGCTGTATTTTTTCTCGGGCAATTTATCCTCGGGCGTCGGAACGTATTTGATAAGCGTTATGTCCTTTTCAACCGCGTCCGATATGGGCGAATCCACGAATTTCTTAACCGATTCTATCGAGTTCAGACAAGCGTTTCTGTTCGGGTAGGTCTCGCCGACGCATAAAAATCTGTTCTTCGAGTTTTTGAGTTTGAAGTAGTAATTACTGTTTTTATCCTTGTATATTGCGAAATTTTCGTCCGTAGCGTTCTTCTGTATGGTCGCTACGCCTTTTTTCGCGCCTTCTACCGTCGAATACGTTTCACTCGTCAACAAAACTTCTCTGTTGTTCGCGTACAGGAATGCGACGTACTCGCCCTCGCCTTTTTCCTTGACCATCCATTTGCCTGCGACTTTTTTTGTCGCCTTGTCATCGTTTGCCATACAATAATAATCCTCCGTAAATAAATTTAATTGTTCCGCTTCGGCTTTCCCGACTTTTTCGTCGTTCTCCGAAGTAAGTCCCTCTTCTTTTGTTTCCGCTTCGCCCCTCTCTTCGGTTGCCGCCGACTCGATTTCTTCGGGCTTTTCCTCCGCTACGGAATTTACCTCCTCGGTTTTCTCCTCGGTTTTCTCTTCGGCTTTCTCCTCGGTTTTCTCTTCGGCTTTCTCTTCGATTTTCTCTTCGATTTTCTCCTCGATTTTCTCTTCGGCTTTCTCCTCGGTTTTTTCCTCGATTTTCTCCTCGGTTTTTTCCTCGATTTTCTCCTCGGCTTTTTCCTCGGTTTTCTCTTCGATTTTCTCTTCGGTTTTTTCCTCGATTTTCTCTTCGACTTTCTCCTCGGTTTTCTCCTCGGCTTTCTCTTCGATTTTCTCCTCGGCTTTCTCTTCGATTTTCTCTTCGGCTTTCTCCTCGGCTTTCTCCTCGATTTTCTCCTCGGCTTTTTCCTCGGTTTTCTCTTCGATTACATCGGCGGATTCTTCCGTTTTAGCGTCTGCAATCGCTTTGTTCTCGTTCTTTTTAGGGGTCTTGGTCTTGTCGGGTTTTTTCGCCTTGGGTTTTACCGATTTCTTTTTCGGCGAAATTGCCTCGAATTCGCTTTCCTTACTTTCTCCCCCAACTGCTTCGGCTTCTTCCGCGGCTTTTTTCGCGGCTTCCTCCGATTCCTGTTCTTCCCGTTCTTTTTGTTCCTTAACGGCAACTTCGGCTTTTACTGCCTCGGGAATATCATCTGCGGCAAGAACGCCCGACTTTCCGATTTTGCCTTTTAACCAGTCCATTTCGGAATTTCCGCGTTCCTTTCTTACCTCTACCTTTTCCACTCCGTCCGTTGCGACGTTTTCTATCGGAACGTCGCAAAGCATCTTCGCGTATTCCTCGTCCCGTTTTTCCTTCTCTCTTTTCATAAGTATGGACGTCACGATTGCGGCAAGTACGCCAAGCGCAACGATCAGTATGAGAAGAGGCGCCCAGTTCTCCGATAGATACTTTAATATCACTTTCATAAATCTCCGTCAGTCTTTCTAACTCTTTTTCGCTTATATTATACTCCGAATCGTATTTTTTGTCAAGAATTGCGTTCCCATCGCTCGTTTTTACCGTTTTTTTCTCGATTTTTACCGTTTCGGCGGTCTCTTTTTCCTCTTTGACGACCTCCGACTTTTCGGTTTTCTCTTCCCCCACGGTTTCCGTGATTTTTCCGACCACGCTTTCGGAGTTTCCGAGAACCGCCTCGTTCGCCTTTTCGGCTTCTTCCATATCCTTTTCGGGTTTTTCGACGGTTTCAACGACGTCTTCGTCGTAGAGTCCCGCCTTTTTCAGCATAGCCGTAATTTTGTCGGTGACTTCCCGTCTCTTTTTCTTGCCGAAACCCTCTTCCTTTTCCGAAATCTCTTCTTTCACCTCGTCTTCGTCGCCGCTCTTGGCAAGTTCGGCGTTTTTGGCGGCGAGTTCGTCGATTTCTTTGGCGATTTTGTCCTTATCGGGTATTTCGCCCTTCTTTTTTATCCTATTCTCTATCGCAATCGCTATCGCGTTGCCGACCATTTCGACAATCGGCAAAAGAGCGAGAATTATATATACGATGAGCATAGCGAGAACGCCCTCGTTTTTCACGAACGGCATCGTAATCTTTTCGTTTGAATAAAGAATTCCGTAAACTACGACCATTACGAGCGACAGAACGGAAAACAGTATCGTCTCCTTCCTCTGCGATTTGTAAAAATCTTCTTTTCCTCTGTATATCTTAAAATAATAATACGTCATCAGAAGGCGGTACAGACCGAATATGGCGAAAAGCATTATTCCGAGAACGGAAAAAATCAGGTTTAAACTCGCGTATTTGATAAGTTTAAAACCCCACAGTCCGTCCGCGGTATCGCCCATTGCCTTTGTCACCGTATCGATATTGAAACCGCACATCGCCGTGTAGACGAAATATCCGACGGCAACCGCAAGCGACAGTATCGAACACGTAAGGCTTATGATTTTCCGTTTGGTAAAAAGCGAGGCTATACCTTTTCCGATATTAAATTTTTTCCTTTTGTTTTTCTTCATTTTAGCCCGTTAATCGACTTATACGCCGACTTTTACTCTCTGAATTGATAGTTGTAGAGTTCCGAATACTTGCCGCCGAGTTTCATAAGTTCCTCGTGCGTACCTCTTTCTTCTATACCCTCGCTTCCGAGAAGAATAATCTCGTCGGCGTTTTTTACGGTGGATAATCTATGAGCGACGACTATCGTAGTTCTTCCTACGGACAGTTTTTCGAGAGCCTTCTGAATCTGCATTTCGGTCACGTTGTCGAGCGCGCTCGTCGCCTCGTCCAGAATGAGAATCGGCGGATTTTTCAAAAACGCCCTCGCTATGGAAATACGTTGTTTCTGACCGCCCGAAAGTTTAACGCCTCTCTCGCCGACGTAGGTGTCGTAGCCGTTTTCGAGGCTCTCTATAAACTCGTGAATGTTTGCGTTTTTCGCCGCTTCGACAATCTCTTCGTCCGTCGCGTCGAAATTGCCGTAGGCGATATTGTCCTTAACCGTTCCGCTGAATATAAATACGTCCTGCGCGACCGAGCCGATATTGCGTCTTAAATCGTAGAGTTTCATATCCCTTACGTCTATGCCGTCGATAGTTATTTTTCCCGAATCTATATCGTAAAATCTCGGAATAAGATTGCAAAGCGTAGTCTTTCCGCCGCCCGACGGTCCCACGAGAGCGACCGTCTCGCCCGACCTGATTTCAAGCGAAAGGTTGTGAAGAATAAGGCTCTTTTCGTCGTCCGACTCCTTTTTGTATTTAAAACTCACGTCGTCGAATACTATATCGCCCGAAAGTCTGCCGACTTTTACGGGTTTATCCGCTTCTTTTTCGGGGGCGATAGCCATTACTTCCAAAAATCTCTTGAAGCCCGTCATACCCTCTTCGATTTGTTCGAAAATAGTCACGAACGTTCTTATCGGAGTTATGAGCATACCGACGTATAAAACGTAAGTAGTCAAATCGCCTGCCGAAATCAGACCCTTGACGTAAAAAAGTCCGCCTGCCAGAAAGGCAACGAGGTACAATATATCCATCGCGAGGCTCATAGCCGTATTGAAGCGGCTCATCGATTTATACTGAATTTTTCTCGCCTGTTTAAGCCCTTCGTTCGCGTGAATAAATCTCTCGTTTTCGTGAAGTTCCGCAGTATACGCCTTCGAAACTCTGATTCCCGAAACCGCGCTTTCGACCGTCGCGTTTATCTCCGACGTTTTCTCTCTCGATTCTTTGAAGGAATGGACGAGTTCTATTCTCAGTTTCGACGCGAAAAACGCGATAATCGGTATTATACACAAAAGTATGAGCGACAGCCACGGGTTTATGAAAAGTATCATAATCAAAGCCCCGACTATCGAGAGGATAGACAAAAATACGTCCTCGGGTCCGTGGTGAGCGAGTTCGGAAACCTCGAAAAGGTCGTTTACAAGCCTCGACATAATCGAGCCGACCTTTGTTTCGTCGTAGTAGGAAAATGGCAGTTTCTGCAAGTGAGCAAAGAGTTCCGCTCTCATATCGCCCTGTATTCTGACTCCCACGACGTGACCCCAATAGGTTATTATATAGTTTAAAGCGGCTTTCAGCAAAAACACGCCTAACAGAACGCCCGAAAAAATCAGAACGTAGTTCAGTTCCTTTACCTTTATTATATTCCCCGCGACTTTCGGGTACAAAAGGTTCAAAACCGCCACGGTAAAAGCGCATATCATATCGAGTATGAACAGTTTCATGTGCGGTTTATAATATTTCGCAAATTTTTTAATCATCTTATCTCCGTGCAAAAAACGCCGTTAATCAACTTATAGGTCGGCTTTTATATTATAATGTTATTATTCGGTATAAAGTATATCGTCTGCTATCGTCTTATAGAAAAGCCGTTTCACCTTGCCCGCCTTTTTCTCGAAAGAGAGTATCCACATAAGTTTCGCAAGTACCGTTTCGGGGGTCATATCGTAAGACTCTATAAACCCGTAGCGTTCTTTAAGACTTCTGCCGACCTTGTACACGGTCATATCGCTGCCCTCGTTTACAACCTGCGTACACATAACGAGTATTTTTCCCTTTTTACGCCATTTGGCGATTACGTCGTAAAACCCGAACTCGTCGCCCATAGGTATTCCGCCCGTGCCGAAACTTTCGACTATAACCGCGTCGTTGAGTTCGAAATACTTGTCGAGTATGCGGCTGTCCGCAGCGGGAACGAGTTTGAAAAGTCCGACTTTCGGGTCGAGCGAACGATAAAAAGTCGGTTTGCCCTTCTTCGGGCTATGCTCGTACTGCATTACCTTGCCGTCCTGAATAATGGCAATATAAGGATAATTTATACTCGAAAAGGCGTTATAACTCTTGCTTCTCGTCTTTTTCGCCCTTGTTCCCTTAATTACCTTGCCGTCGAATACTATCTGAACGCCGCTCGCGTATTTCGACGCGCAGTACAAGAAACTGTCGCAAAGGTTGGTTTTGGCGTCGGTAATTTCGGTGCCGATAGGCTTTTGAGAACCCGTAATAACGATAGGCTTCGGACTTTCTTGAACGAGATAGGAAAGCACCGCGGCGGTATACGCCATAGTATCCGTGCCGTGACAAATTACGAAACCGTCGTAGCGTTCGTAGTTTTCTTCGATTATATTTTCAAGCGTAAGCCAAGCATTCGGGGTGATATTCGTACTGTCGATATTCATCGGCTGAACGGACTCGACCTCGCAAATAGATTTTATTTCTGGAACGAACGACAACAGTTCGTCGGAAGTTAAAACGGGAGTAAGTCCGTCCGCGCTTTTACCCGAAGCGATTGTTCCGCCCGTAGCGATCATAAGAATTTTCTTCATAGTGTAAATAATAGCACAAAAGCAAAAAAATGTCTAATTAAATACCTATTTATTTGACAAATTACTAATCAATATATATACTATAAGAGTTTTTAATCGGAAAAAATCTTTTAACTCTAGGTAGTTTAATCGGAGATAAATTATGGATATACGAAACGAAGTAAGGAATATTGCGATAATCGCGCACGTCGACCACGGCAAAACCACCCTCGTGGACGCGCTTTTAAAGCAGAACAACATTTTCAGAAGCAACGAAGTAGTCGCCGAAAGAGTTATGGACAGCGGCGACATAGAAAGAGAAAGAGGCATCACCATTCTCGCAAAAAACACCGCGCTTAAATACAAGGGCGTTAAAATCAACATTATAGACACCCCCGGACACGCCGATTTCGGCGGCGAGGTCGAACGTATTTTGTCCATGGTAGACGGAGTCGTACTTCTCGTAGACGCGGTTGAAGGCTGTATGCCGCAGACGAGATACGTTCTGAAAAAAGCCCTTTCGCTCAATAAAAAACCCGTAGTCTGCATCAACAAAATCGACAAAGGCGGAGACCTCAACGCGACTATCGACGGCATTATCAACCTGTTTATCGAACTCGGCGCGAACGACGACCAACTCGATTTCAAGGTGGTATACGCGAGCGCGAAGCAGGGTTGGGCTAAAAAGGAACTCACCGACGAAAGCGACAATATGAACCCTCTTCTCGACACTATTTTAGAGGAAATTCCCGCCCCCGTCGGCGAACTGAACGCCCCCTTACAAGCCATTATCTGCAACGTTGACTACGACGAATACGTCGGCAGAATAGGTATCGGCAGAATCGTCAGAGGTAAAATCAAGGACGCCCAACCGATAACCGTCATTCATACGGACAAGACCACGACGAACGCGAGAGTCGGCAAGTTGTACCAGTTCGAAGGGCTTAAAAGAACGGAAGTTTTAGACGCCGAGATGGGAGACATAATCGCCGTTTCGGGTATCGAAAACATCAACATCGGCGAGACTATCTGCTCGCCCGACTGTATAGAACAGTTGCCGTTCGTGGCAATCGACGAACCGACGGTTTCTATGTACTTTATGGTAAACAACAGTCCGTTCGCGGGCAAAGAGGGAAAGTACGTCACTTCCCGTCATTTGAGGGCAAGACTTTTCAAGGAAATCGAGACCAACGTTTCAATGAGAGTCGAAGAGACAGAAAACGCGGACACGTTCAAAGTTTTCGGAAGAGGCGAGTTACACCTTTCCATTCTCATCGAGAATATGAGAAGAGAGGGCTACGAATTTCAGGTTTCGAGACCTAAGGTAATATTCAAAGAAATCGAGGGAAAGACTCACGAGCCTATGGAGGACCTCGTTATCGAAGTTCCGAACGACTACGTCGGAGCGATAATGAATAAAATCGGTGCGAGAAAGGGCGAACTCATCGATATGACGGCGGACGACAGAGGTACTACCAAACTCGAATTTAAAATTCCCGCAAGATGCCTGTTCGGTTACAGAAGCGAAATGCTCACCGACACCAAGGGCTTCGGAATTATGAGTCACGTTTTTGCGGGCTATGAAGAATACAAGGGCGATATTCCGTCGAGGACGAGAGGAAGTCTCGTAGTTTTCGAGACGGGCGTCACTACTCAATACGGACTTTTCAACGCTCAGGAACGCTGCACGTTGTTTATAGGACCGGGCGAAAAAGTGTACGAAGGCGAAGTCGTAGGCGAAAACTCGAGAGAGGACGATTTGGCGGTCAACGTATGCAAGCAAAAGCACCTTACGAACAGCCGCGCTTCGGGAAGCGACGAGGCGTTGAAACTTATTCCGCCGACGATTCTTTCGCTCGAACAATGCCTTGAATTTATCGCGGACGACGAACTCGTCGAAGTTACGCCGATAAACATAAGGCTTCGCAAGAAGATTCTTTCCAAGGACCTTCGTATGAAAGAGTGGGCGAAAAACAGAAAGTAATATCGACATTTTCGATATAAAAATACTGTGAAAATATCAGCGTTGAAAATACGAAAAATCAACGTTGAAAAAAGGTAAGCCCCGAAGTTTTTGCGAGTAGCAAAAACT
>ULUP01048227.1_pt1 | contig 14004 bp, 11 predicted proteins | sample 1958581 | NCBI WGS metagenome assembly ULUP01 (sample SAMEA4835763, study PRJEB28245) | human gut metagenome | biome: gut microbiome; material: fecal sample | place: Denmark | collected 2008 | reverse complement strand
CCTCTCGGATGCGAACCGAACGCTCTCCCAGCTGAGCTACGAGCCCATGTTGTTGACTTAACTACTATACCGCAGCAGGGGAAAATTGTCAAGCTGGTTTTGAAAAAAGTACGCAGATGTTGTTCAGCCTGAAAAAGCGGCAGGAGAACGCCGGGAAAACGTGATCCCGGAAGTAGGCAAAGGCCTTTATCATGCTTACCCGGTCAAGAATATTGTGCCGGATGCAAAGCAGAGGTATGAAAACATGCTGCGGCATTTGCGGGCATAAAACAATTTAGGGCAACACCGCACAATTCCCGCCTTGCGGCTTAAGCACCGCTCCGACAGCTGCGGCACGGCATCTGCGTTGCCAAAATGCTCGATAATGTCGGGTTGCGGTACCCGCATCGTGCTTTGGGGGCAAAAGCCCCTCGCACTCTGCGACCGCTGCCCCTGCTTCGGTTCGCTGTTTCCGCCACTGGCGGCGCTCACCTTTGCAGCATCCAGTATTATCTGCGCTTTTGGCTTGGCATCTGCCGCACCTCGCTCGCCGTATCGGCACTTAGAATTATGCGGTATTGCCTTAGAAAACAGAATACCCACGATCCCCAACGTCGCCTGCCATCTGTGCGGCGTTCCTTTTACAACAAGAGCACAACAATAAAACAACGGCAATTCATGGCTTGCGGTCTGCAAAAATCGGCATATATCGACAGACGAATAATATTTGCTTCTAATAATAACGCGTATATGATAAAATAAAATATATGGTTCTAAAATTGCACTAACCGTACAAAACCGTATACCCCAAAAGCCTTGACTTTTTGCTGTGCGGCTGTATATAGTAACCTTAATACAATATTAACCATGCGGCGGGCAAGGCTTGCAGCCTGGACCTGCCAAAAGCAGAGGGGTAACAGCCTGGGGAGCAGGCGCAATACAATGAGAGAGCAATTATAAAAGGTTACACATGGTAACAGTCTGCTTATGCTGCGGCGTGGTGGATTAGCGTACCGGCAGGGAAAAGGAGGCCCTAAAACCGTGGAGGATCATTGTGGAAAAGCAGGCAGAAGCAAGGTAAACAGACTGCTGGCAAAGCAAACCCGATTGTTCAGTTACATTGAAGGATTACAGGCGGAAACGCGTGTGTATTATACCCTGTGGCAATGCGGCCCGGAGCTGCGTATTTTGGTGAGCGGGGAGGCGGGCCCCGCTGTGCGTTGTACCTTTCCCGCAGATATGGAGTGCCGCGCCCGGAACCTGTTGCAATACTTATACGAAAACACCGTAATGCCCAGCCAGGCCGCAGATGTGCTGGCTGATTGCTGCACAGTGGGGCAGGTTGAAGTGCTGAACGCAGGTTGCTGAGTACCTGAACCAAATGCGCAGCAAAAAGCTGCGAAAGAATGTTAAAATGCAGGGGGGACCGTATGTGATGCCTTGCCCCGGTAGGAGAAACAAGAATGACGGAAGAAAAGCTGGTCGAACGTGTGACCGCACTGTTTGCAGACAGTGATGCAGCCCAGCGCAAGATGATCCGCCTGTATGCAGAAACCAATGATGCCATTGAGGCAAGCGCAATCATTGATTCCGGCGCAGAAGTATTGCATATGCTGCAAGGCGGCCTGCGGCCGGAAGTTCTGGTGCTGGATTCGGTTTTGAGTGATACCACAATTTTTCCACTGCTGCGCAGCATACGCCAACAGCAGATTGAGTACGAACCGCATATTATTGTAACCCTGATGCCCAGTGCAGCGCCCCAAATTGAAAAAATATTGACATTGGGGGCCGAGTGTACTATATTCAAACCATATAGTTTGCCCGAATTATTTGATACGGTGTATCAAACAGCAGCAAGCGGCCCGCGGCTGAACCGTTACCTGGTGCATGAGAGCGTTACGGCTCAGCTGCGCACCCTTGGTTGCTACAAAAAACCTGGCCTATGGTATCAATTACCTGCAGGAAGCCGTGTATATTGCGGTCTGCGACCGCCAGGCGTGTTCCCTGGGGGAGTTGTGCACCAAAGCAGGGGAGCCGTTTGGCGTAAATGGCCCGGCGGTGCGCTCGGCTCTGGAACGCCTGAATGCGCGGCTGTACAAAAGCAATACGCCGGCTTACCAGATGCTGTGCGAGCGCAACGGCAAGACCCCGCAGGATCGCCTGACGGTAAGTGAACTGCTGGAAGCGGTGATCGCACGCACGCACCATGACCTGCGCTGCTGACAGCAGCAGATAAACGGGCATATCCAGCGCTATAAAAGGAGAAGCTTCCTATGCCGGAACATACACTGCCCGATGCCCTGCACCCGCAGCAGGAAGATGCAGCGGATGAACTGCAGCTGCGCGGGGGGCTGAAAGGCCGCTTTTTTGCGGATTTCTGCCTGCTGCAAAGCACTGTGGATGCCTTGCAGAATTATCTTGTGCACGCTGCCACCCCTGATGTACAGGATATGGCAGCACCGCTGCTGGAAGAGATGAAACAGCGCATTTTCCGCCTGGAACGCTTGGCGGATAATGCGGCGGATCTTGTGGCGCAAAGCCAGCCGCCCCGGCAGCTGAACTGGACTGTGCAGGAAATGACGGTGTACCTGGCTCAGCTGTGTGATGCCGCAAACCATGAGCTGGAGGAATGCGCCGTTACCGGCCGGGTGCATTTGCAGCCCATGCCGCAGAACCAGCCGGTTTGGGCGCAGATTGATTTGGCCATCGTCCAAACGATGTTTGCCAACCTGTTTTCCAATTCTCTGCGGGCAAACCCGGCGGCAAAAATTACGATAAGCTTCACCGGACGCACGCTGGAATACCATGACGGCAGGATCTGGCCGGAGGCCGCCTGCGCCCAGTTGGCTGGTGTTCAGACACCGGAAGCCCTTGCCAACGGGTGCACCGGTTTGCTGTTGGTATACCGCTGCGCCCAAAATTTGGGCTGGCGGCTGGAAACCGCAGCAAACCAGGAAACCGTGCTGCGCATGACGTTGCCGCCGGAACCGCTGGCAGCGTTCGGCACCCATAATGTGCTGCGCACACCTCGCCCCGAAAGCGGCGCAGCCCGCCTGCGGGAAGAATTCCGTGCGACCCTGCCGCCCAAAAAGATTTGATGCAGCTGCCAAAGCTGATAAAAGACACCATCCTGCAGTCGAAAAGTAAAGCCGGAAATCATAAGCAATAAATATAATTTGTACAGCGGCGCACCCGGTGCACCGCTGTTTTTCTGTGCGGCAAGCGGAAAACAAAATGTAATTATGTCAAGGCAACACCGCACAATTCCCGCCTTGCGGCTTAAGCACCGCTCCGGCAGCTGCGGCACGGCATCTGCGTTGCCAAAATGCTCGATAAGACATCCAGTATTATCTGCGCTTTTGGCTTGGCATCTGCCGCACCTCGCTCGCCGTATCGGCACTTAGAATTATGCGGTGTTGCCTCAATTTTTCTTTTTTCAAACAACGGCTTTACTTTGAGCGCAAACTATTGTAAAATACAAGGGAAAAGATAATATGGGTGCAGTTTGGGAAAACCCGGCAGCGGCGGCTGTGCCCGGAAAATACAGGTGGTGTTTGAATATGGCAGTTCAATATAAACGTATTCTTTTGAAAGTCTCCGGCGAAGCACTTTCCGGCGAAAAAGGCACCGGTTTTGATGAAACTACCATTGCTTCTATCTGCGCGGGCATCAAGGCAGCGTATGACCTTGGCGCACAGATCGGCATCGTGGTTGGCGGCGGCAATTTCTGGCGCGGCCGTTCCTCCGGCAAAATGGATCGCATGGATGCAGACAAGATCGGTATGCTGGCAACCGTGATGAACGCCATTGCCGTCAAGGATGCTCTGCGCCAGCAGGGTGTGCCCGCTGTTGTTATGACCAGCTCCGCCATGCCGCAGGTGGCCGATACATTCCGCAGCGATAAGGCAATCGCTGAGCTGGAAGCAGGCAAGATCGTCGTGTTCGGCGGCGGCACCGGCAACCCCATCTTCTCTACTGATACCGCATCCGCCCTGCGCGCCTTGGAAATCGGTGCAGACGCCATGTTCAAGGCAACTATGGTGGACGGCGTGTATGATAAGGATCCCCACAAGTACCCCGATGCCGTCAAGTACGATACCCTGACCTTTACCCGTGTGTTGGACGAGCGCCTGGCTGTTATGGACTCCACCGCCGCAACCCTCTGCCGTGACAACGGTCTGCCCATTGTGGTGTTTGACCTGAACGAGCCCGCCAACATTGCCCGTGCCCTGCAGGGCGAAAACGTGGGCACCATTGTGCGCGAGTAACCGCAAAGTATTTTAACCCCTAATTTATATATCGAAAAAGGAGAAAACCCTCATGAGCAGCACGACCAAAATTTACGAAGAAAAAATGAACAACTGCGTTGCCCATCTCGACCGCGAGCTGACCTCCATCCGTGCAGGCCGCGCAAACCCCGGCATCCTGGATAAAGTAATGGTGGATTATTACGGCAGCCCGACGCCGGTCCAGCAGGTTGCATCCGTGGCTGTTTCCGAAGCCCGCATCCTGACCATCACCCCTTGGGATGGTACCCTGATCAAGGCAATCTCCAAGGCAATCCAGACCAGCGATATCGGCATCAACCCCATTGATGACGGCCACACCATCCGCCTGGTGTTCCCGGCCCCCACTGAGGAACGTCGCAAGCAGCTGACCAAGGATGTGCAGAAGCAGGGCGAAGAAGCCAAGATCGCTGTGCGCAATGTCCGCCGCGATGCCATGGATAAGTTCAAAGCCCAGAAAAAGGCTGGCGAGCTGACCGAGGATGACCAGAAGAACCTGGAAGAAGAGGTCCAGAAGCTGACCGATAAGTTCGTTAAGGAAATTGACGCAACCTGCGCCCGTAAAAATCAGGAGATCATGGAGGTCTGATTGCGGCAGACGGGCGTAAGCCTGCCTGGGCGCAGCCCCTCTTTATGGTGTATCTGAAAACAAAGAAAAGGACGGATGTTTCGCAAATACAAGCAGGATTTAAGGCTTTTTAACGCAAAATCCCGCTGTGCTTGTAGAAATAGACTGAATTTTCGACTTTTCAGATACACCCCAGCTGTGTGCCGCGCCTGAACGCCATGCGCGGCACGCAGTTTATTCCGGCAGAAGTGCAAGAAACGCCGTTCCACCGCATATCATGGCAGGGGATAGGCTTAACACACCGCAGCTGCTGTTGAAAGGAAACCATCTTTTATGAAAACTCGCATCATTACCGCCGTAGTCGGGCTGGCTGTTCTTGCCGTGGTTCTGGCTTTCTTTGACACGATCCTGTTTGACCTGGTGCTGGCGGCTATCTGCCTGCTTGCCATTCATGAAGTGTTTACCGCAATGGGCTTTGGCAAAAAGCAGTGGTACCTGTATGCGGCAGCGGTGCCGTTTACCATGCTGCTCATGCTCAGCTCCAGCGGCGCGGCGCGCGCAGCGCTGCTGGCTGTGGGCTTTTTGACGGTGCTATTTTATAATGTGGTGCTCATCACCCATGATAAAACGCTGGATTTTGGCAAGCTGAGCGGCTTTATCTACTTCAGCGGTGTGATTCTGTTCTGCTTTTACTCTCTCATCCACCTCAAGCGCTGCCTGCCGATGGATATGTACGGCTATGATGCCATCTACTTCATCCTGCTGATCCTGTGCTTTGCCTGGGGCGGCGATACCTGCGCCTACTTTGCGGGCCGCGCGTTCGGCAAGCACAAGCTGGCTCCGGTGGTAAGCCCCAACAAAACGGTGGAAGGCGCCATCGGCGGTGTGATCGGCAGCGTGGTCATCGGGCTGCTGGCAACCATTATTTACAGCGCGCTTTCCGGCCGGTTCGCCAGCCTGACGGTGGCTGTCACCGCGCGGCACTATATCATCATTGCCGCCATGGGCGCCGTGGCGTCGGTGCTGGGCATTTTGGGCGATCTCTTCGCCTCTGCCGTCAAGCGTCAGGTGGGTATCAAAGATTACGGCACCATTTTCCCCGGCCACGGCGGTATTTTGGACCGGTTTGACAGCGTGATGTTTATCGCGCCGCTGGTGTCCATCGTGGTGCGTTACTTCTTTTATGTGTTCCAGTAAAGCGTAAACAGGGGGGCCGCCGTATCGACAGGCCGGGCCCCGAAACCCAGAACAACAACCGGCACTGCACTTTTGGGGCAGTGCCTTTCCATAAGGGGATGTCAACATGCCAAAAACCATTACTCTGCTTGGCTCTACCGGTTCCATCGGTACCCAGAGCCTTGATGTTGCCCGGATGCACGGCTACCGCATCTTTGGCCTTGCAGCGAACTCCCGCGTGGAGATCCTGCAAAAGCAGATCGAAGAGTTCCACCCGGAATATGTGGCCGTGGTGGACCCTGCCGCCTGTGAGAAACTGGATGCTGCCCTTGCCGGTACCGCCAACGCACCCAAACTGCTGAAAGGCCCGGAGGGGCTGCGCACTCTGGCTGCCATGGATGGCCCCGATGTTGTATTGAACGCGGTAGTCGGTATTGCCGGTTTGCCGGCCTCTCTGGCTGCAATCGAAAGCGGACATGATCTGGCCCTCGCCAACAAGGAAAGCCTTGTGACCGGCGGCCACCTGGTAACGGACGCGGTAAAGAAATACGGCGTCAAGCTGCTGCCGGTGGACAGCGAGCATTCCGCCATCTTCCAGTGCCTGCAGGATCAGCATTCTGCCAAACGGCTGGAAAAGATTCTGCTCACCGCGTCAGGCGGACCTTTCTTTGGTATGACGACCGAGCAGCTGCGCGGCAAAACCAAGTCTGATGCCCTCAAGCACCCCAACTGGAATATGGGCGCTAAGATCACGATCGATTCCGCCACCCTGATGAACAAAGGTCTGGAGCTGATTGAGGCTGTCTGGCTGTTTGGCTTGCCGGAGGATAAGATTCAGATTGTTGTCCAGCGTGAAAGCATTGTGCACTCTGCTGTGCAGTTTGCCGACCATTCTGTTATCGCTCAGCTGGGCGTGCCGGATATGCGCATTCCGATCCAGTATGCCCTGACCTGGCCGGACCGTCTGCCCAGCCCGGTGCCGGAGCTGGATTTTGCTGCCCTCAAGCATCTGAGCTTTGATGTGGCGGATGATGAAACGTTCCGCTGCCTGGCAGCCGCCAAAAAGGCGATCCGCAAGGGCGGCCTTGGTCCCTGCGCCGCAAACGGTGCCAACGAGGAAGCTGTGCGCCTGTTCCTGCAGGATAAGATCGGCTTTTTGGATATTGGCCGCCTGGTGGAAGGCATGGTGGACAGCGACAGCTTTGGCGGGGATTATACCCTGCAGGATGTGTATGACTGCGACCGCATGGCGCGCGATTATGTAAAAGCCCATGTGTAACCCTTCTGTGCCGGGCATTTGGCGGCCCGGCTGTCAAAGTTCCCTGTAAGCGAGGTGCTTATGAATTTTCTGCTGACCGCGATTGTGGCAGTTTTGGTATTTGGCACGGTGGTGCTGGTGCATGAGGCTGGGCATTTTTTTGCCGCCCGGCACTGCGGCATCCATGTGGAGGAATTTTCCATCGGGTTCGGCCCGGCGCTGTGGAGCACCGTCAGGGGCGGCACCCGTTATTCCGTGCGTCTGCTGCCGCTGGGCGGTTACAATAACCTTGCCGGTGAAACCCCGGAAGAATCTGAGGACCCGGACGAGCAGGAGCGGGCAGAACCTGCGAAAAAGCAGGATGCTGCCGCTGCTTCTGTGCATACCTATGATCCGCATGCTCCCTTGTTCCCCCTGACGGTGGATGGCAAAAGCTTTGTGGAAGCAAGCCCCTGGCAGCGCTTTTTTGTGATTGCCGCCGGTGCCCTGATGAATTTTGTGCTGGGCTTTATCCTGTTGCTGGTACTTGTGGCCAGCGGCAGCGCTGTGACCAGCAAGATCATTTATGACTTCCAGGGTGAAAACCCCAAAAGCCAGGCATCTGGCCTGCAGGTGAACGATGAGATCATGTCGGTCAACAGGCATTTCTGCTTTACGGCTGAAGATGTCATGTACGAACTGCAGCGTACCGAAAATGATACCGCAACCATCACGGTTCTGCGGGACGGCAAGCTGGTCACACTGCCCCAGGTGCAGTTTGATTCCACTACCAATGCGGACGGCACAACCTCCATGGTACTGGATTTCCGGGTGTATGGTATTGAAAAAACGCCGCGCAGCGTGGTGCATGGGGCGGCACGGTATTTCTGCTATTATGCGCGGGTCATCCTGCGCGGATTTCTGGACCTTTTCACCGGGCGTGTGGGCGTCAATGAGCTTTCCGGTCCGGTCGGTATAGTCAATGCGGTCAATGAAGCCGTCAAATATGGCTGGCGGGATGTGCTCAGCCTGGCCGCTGTCATCACGGTAAATCTTGGCGTGTTTAACCTGCTGCCCATCCCCGGGCTGGACGGCTGCAAGCTGCTGTTCCTTGCCGCAGAAGGCATTACCCGGCGGGAACTGCCGCTGCGCTTCCAGACAGCCATCAACGCGGCAGGCATGATCCTGCTTTTAATGCTGGTGGTGCTGACCACGATGCAGGATGTGGCAAAATATATTCTTTGATTTGAAACGAAAGCCGCAGCAACCCAGATAAAAGGGGAACAGTAGGCTTTGCGAAGTAACATACAGGAGGCGTTTTTCCATGCGTCAGCTAAAACGGACGGTCAAAATCGGCAATATTACCATTGGCGGCACCAACCCCATTGCAGTGCAGACCATGCTCAATGTGCCCGTTAAGGATATTGCGGGCAACGTGGAGCAGGCAAAACGCGTGGCAAAAGCGGGCTGCCAGATCGTGCGCGTCACGGTGCCCACCCCGGCAGATGCCGCGGTGGTATCGGCCATTAAGGAGGCGGTGGATATCCCCGTTGTGGCCGATATCCACTTTGACTATCGCGCCGCCCTTGCCGCCATCGATGCCGGTGCCGATAAGATTCGCATCAACCCCGGCAACATCGGTGATGATGACCGTGTAAAAGCGGTCGCGGATGCCTGCAACGCCAAAAACATCCCCATCCGCATTGGCGTGAACGGCGGCAGCCTGGAAAAGCATATCCTGGCCCGTTACGGTGCCCCTGTGCCGGAAGCCATGGTGGAAAGTGCCATGTACCATGTGCGCCTGCTGGAAAAGCATGACTTTAATAATATCGTCATCTCCATAAAATCCTCCAACGTGCCGCGCATGATGGCCGCTTACCGGCTGCTGGCCTCCCAGACAGATTACCCCCTGCATGTGGGTGTGACCGAAGCCGGCGGCAACCGCATGGGCTTGATCAAATCCGGCATGGGGATTGGCGGCCTGTTGCTGGAAGGCATCGGCGATACGCTGCGCGTCTCCCTGACCGGCGACCCGGAGGATGAAGTGTACGCCGGTTACGATATCCTGCGTGCGGTTGGCTACGCCGTGGCCGGGCCGGAGATCATCAGCTGCCCCACCTGCGGCCGCACCCAGTACCCCATGATCGAAATTGCCAACGAGGTGGAGCGCCGCCTGAAAGAAGAGGGCTTCAAAAAGCCGGTAAAAATCGCCATTATGGGCTGTATTGTCAATGGCCCCGGCGAAGCCAGCGATGCGGACATCGGCATTGCAGGCGGCAAGGACTGTGCTGTGCTGTTTGAGCATGGCGAGAAGATCCGCACCCTGAAAGGCGATATCGTCAGCCAGTTCGTTGAGGAAATCCATAAACTGTAATGGTACGGAACACCCCAAAAAACGCAGAACCGACCGCTAAAGCCAAGCTCCCGCCGTTTGTGCGGGGGCTGCTTTGCATTGGCACGGTGCTGCTGGTGTGCTTTGTGGTCAGTATTGTGCTGGAAGTCTGGTACTGCAAAAGTGCTCCCAATGCCGCAATCAAGCTGGCCGCCTGCCTGGTGCTGGATGCCTTTGCCTTTTTGCTGCCCGGCGTGGTGGCCACCATCACCGCGATGCATGTCATCCGCAAAGATAAAAACAAGTTCCGAAAACAAGTCCGAAAACCGATGCCAAAGCGATGAAAATGTTGCGTGGAAGCGGCACGGCACCGCATGGGAAAACCGCGCTGTTTACCCCATAGTGACCATAGGGGTGCACGTTGTGCGCCCGTCACCTTGCGGAGCCTGCTGTGGAGGAATCTGCGGCAAACCCACCATTGCGGGACGATGCAAGCATCGTCCCCTACAAATCATGTGCAACGTTCGCAGCACACGGCAAGGCAGAATTCCTCTGCGGTGGCGTTCACCCCTATCCTCTACAAGGGAAAATGCGCTTTTCAACACGCTGAGAAAAAGTCTGATTTATATTTCCCGGTAAATAGAGCATTGCACTTCTATGTGATGCTAACAAAGCCTGCGAAAACAGGGGAGCTTAACGCCAGCTGCCGGGCTGCCTTTGAATCCAATATAATATTGTTATAATATTACTGTAATTTATCATATTAAGGCAATACCGCATAATTCTAAGTGCCGATACGGCGAGCGAGGTACGGCAGATGCTAAGCCAAAAGCGCAGATAATACTGGATGTCTTATCGAGCATTTTGGCAACGCAGATGCCGTGCCGCAGCCGCCGGAGCGGTACTTGAGCCGTTAGGCGGGAATTGTGCGGTGATGCCTTAAAGTTTTTTGCCAGGCCTTTTTTCAAAAAAGGCCGTCCGTAACTCTCAAGAGGTGCTATGTTAAAACCACTTGTTACCCAGGTTTGGCCGCAGTTCACGGCCGATGAACAGTTTACCGCCAGCTTCAGCAATGTGTTTGTGGAGCGGGTAGAACTGTTCCGTTCCGCACGCAAAGTTATCATCTGCCTGCGCAGCACAGAGCCGCTGGACTCTGCCCTGTGCGGGCGTCTTTTAGCGTCATTGGAGCAGATTTTTGCCGGCTATGAGTTGACCATGCGCAACTACTTCAACTATAATGCCATCACGCCGGAAGCCGTCAAGGCTATGATCGAAGAGCTCAAACAGCAGGGAATGCCGGTCAACGGCTTTCTGGATAAAACCCAGCCGGTTGCTTTTGCTCAGGACGGTCTTGTGGTGCGGGTCAACGCGGGTCTGCCGATTCTGGAAAGCGTGGAGCTGCCCAGGCATCTGGCAGAACTCATCCAGGAGCGCACCGGTGCTTTGCCCATTGTGCGCATGGAGCTGGTCGGCAAACAGATGGATGCGGACGAACTTGACCGCCGCGTGGCAGAAAAAGTGCCCGCCGTGCAGTTCAAGGCCAAAGAAGAAGTGGCACCCTTTACCATTGAGGGGCTGGAGCTCACCTCCAAGCCGGCTAAGGTGTTCTATGGCAAGTCTTTCAAGCCTGCCGACCTGCGCCCGCTGAACGATCTGGGCGATGGCGGCAAGGTGACCGTGTGGGGCGACGTATTCTTTACCGAGGTAAAGGGCAACCGCCGCAAAATCTACTTTACCTCCATCACCGACTATAACGGTTCCATCAACCTCAAAGTCCTCGGCGATGAAAACGAGGATATGTCTAAGTGGGAGGGCCTCAAATCCGGCACAACCCTCATCGTGCGCGGCAACTATACCTACGATAAGTACGAGCATGACTATGTCCTGCTGCCCTATGATGTATTGCAGGTGGAGCGTATGCCCCGCCATGATGATGCCCCCGAGGGGCAAAAGCGCGTGGAACTGCATCTGCATACCAAGTCCAGCAGCATGGACGGCTTCTGCGATTCCGGAAAGATCGTGCGCCTGGCCCACCGCATGGGCCACCGCGCCATTGCCATTACCGACCACGGCGTGTGCCAGGGCTACCCGGAAGCCATGCTTGCCACTGACGAGATCCACCAGGACGACCCCAACTTCAAGCTGATCTATGGGTGTGAAGCCTACTTTGTGGACGATATGATCCCCGCTGTGTATGGCACCAAAACCATGCCCATCACCGGCTCCTTTGTGGTGTTTGATACCGAGACCACCGGCCTGGACTCCAACGTGGAAGCTTTGACCGAGATCGGCGCCGTGTACGTGGAAAACGGCAAGATCAACCCGGATAAGAGTTTCTGTACCTTCGTCAACCCCGGCAAACCCATCCCGCAAAAGGTGGTGGAGCTGACCGGCATCAACGACAGCATGGTGGCGGATGCCCCCACACCGGCCGAGGCCATCCGCCAATTCAAGGAATTCTGCGGCGATAACATCCTGGTTGCCCACAACGCCAACAGCTTTGATATGCTGTTCATCCGTAAAGCAGGGGATAAGGCGGGGGTGGATTTTTCCAACACCTATATTGACACCCTGCCCATGGCGCAGGCGTTGTTCCCCGGCCTCCATAACTATAAACTGGATACCATCAACAAACATCTGGAAATCCAGCCCTTTAACCACCACCGCGCCGTGGATGACGCCATGGCGCTGGCCCGCATCTTTGAGGTTATGCTCTCCGATTTGAAGGAGAAGGACATGACCACCGTGGAGGCTATCAACACCGGCCTTGGCGGCAACAAAGAGGTGCTGAAAAAGAAGTATTACCACCTGATCATTCTGGTGCAGAACCAGACAGGACTCAAAAACCTGTACCGCATTGTCAGTGCGGCGCACACCAAGTATTTCTTCAAAAAGCCGCGCGTGCCCCGCAGCCTGCTGAATCAATACCGCGAGGGCCTGCTGCTTTCACCTGCGTGCGAAGCAGGCGAGCTGTACCGCGCCGTAGTGGCAGGCAAGGCCCATGATGAACTGCTGTGTATTGCCCGGTATTATGACTATCTGGAAGTGCAGCCTCTTGGCAACAACGAGTTCATGGTCCGCAATGGGCAGGTGGATTCCATCGAAGCCGTCAAGAACTTCAACCGCACCATCATCCAGCTGGGCGAAGAACTGCATATCCCCGTGGTTGCCACCGGTGACGTTCACTTCCAGGAGCCGGAGGACCGCATTTACCGCGCGGTCCTGCAGGCAGGCAACGGCTTTAAGGATGCTGACAACCAGGCCCCGCTGTTCTACCGCACCACGCCGGATATGCTGGAGCAGTTCAGCTATCTCCCGCAGGAAAAAGCCTTTGAAATCTGCGTGACCAACCCCAACAAGATTGCCGCTACCATTGATAACAATCTGCGCGCCATCCCCAAGGGAACCTACCCGCCTTCCATTGAGGGTGCTGAGGATCAGCTGCGCACCGGCACCTGGCAGCACGCCCGCCGTGATTACGGCAACCCCCTGCCGGATGTGCTGCAAAAGCGCCTGAAAAAAGAGCTGGATTCCATCTGCGGCCATGGTTACGCTGTTTTGTATGTCATTGCGGTCAAGCTGGTGGCGTTTTCCAACGCAGGCGGCTACCAGGTGGGCAGCCGTGGCTCTGTCGGCTCCAGCGCTGTGGCGCACTTTTCCGGCATTTCGGAGGTCAACTCCATGCCGCCGCACTACCTGTGCACCAAGTGCAAGCACAGCGAGTGGATTGATGATGGCGTGACGATGGACGGCTTTGACCTGCCGGATAAAAAATGCCCTGTCTGCGGCGAACCCATGATCATGGACGGCCATGATATCCCGTTTGAAACCTTCTTGGGCTTTTACGGCGATAAGGAGCCGGATATCGACCTGAACTTCTCCGGCATGTACCAGTCCAACGTTCACCGCTATACGGAGGAGCTGTTCGGCAAGGAGAATGTGTTCAAGGCGGGCACTGTATCCGGCCTGCAGGATAAAACGGCTTACGGTTATGTGAAAAAATATCTGGAAGAGCGTGGCAAAACCGTGAACCGTGCTGAGGAAAACCGCCTGTGCCTGGGCTGCACCGGTGTCAAGCGCACCACGGGCCAGCACCCCGGCGGCATGGTTGTTGTGCCTTCCACCTTTGATATTTATGATTTCTGTGCCATTCAGCACCCGGCGGACGATGTGAAGGGCGGCCTGCTGACCACCCACTTTGAATTTAAGTATCTGCATGATACGCTGCTCAAGCTGGACGAGCTGGGTCATGATGTTCCGACTTTCTATAAGTTCTTTGAAGAGTATTCCGGCATCCCCATTGACAGCGTGCCGATGAACGATCCCAAGGTCTACAGCCTGCTGACCTCCACCGAAGCGCTGGGCGTTACCCCGGAGCAAATCGGCAGCCAGACCGGTACCTTCGGCATCCCGGAAATGGGCACCA